>Ga0209212_1001327_pt1 | contig 41294 bp, 49 predicted proteins | sample RifGroC2_FD_183996 | JGI IMG/M metagenome (GOLD analysis project Ga0209212, IMG submission 183996) | Groundwater microbial communities from Rifle, Colorado, USA - Groundwater C2 (SPAdes) (version 2) | ecosystem: Environmental > Aquatic > Deep subsurface > Groundwater | place: Rifle, Colorado... | reverse complement strand
GAGACGATGCCTTCCGCGATAGCCGCCTTCGTTGCGTTCACCGCGTCTTCAATCTTGAGTTTCAAATATTTCATCTCGGTCTCGGTCGCCGCGCCGACGCGGATGACCGCGACGCCGCCAGAGAGTTTAGCGATGCGCTCATCCAGCTTTTCAATATCATACTTGGAATCTTCCTGCTCGCGTTGCTTTCGAAGCTGGGCGAGGCGCGCGTCAATCTCCGACTTCTTTCCTTTTCCGCCAACAATCGTGGTATCGTCTTTGGTCGCAATCACGCGATGCGCGGAACCGAGCACGTCAAGCTTCACGGTCTCAAATTTGAGTCCCAGCTCCTCAGAAACCACCTGCGCGCCCACAGTCACCGCGATATCGTGCAGTATGTCTTTCTTTCTGTCACCGTAACCGGGCGCTTTTACCCCGAGTACATTGAACGAGCCGCGAAGCTTGTTCAAGACGAAGGTCGTGAGCGCCTCGCCTTCTATATCTTCGGCTATGACCACAAGGTCTTTTTTGCCGGTCTGCGCGAGTTTTTCAAGAAGCGGCAAAATTTCTTTAATGCCGCTAATCTTTTTGTCCGTAATGAGAATCGCCGGGTCTTCCTGCACCGCTTCCATGCGCTCGGCGTTAGTGACCATGTACGGCGACACATATCCTTTATCAAACTGCAGTCCCTTTACCACCTCGTACTCAATGCCGACCGACTGGGATTCCTCAACTGTAACCACGCCGTCCTTGCCGACCTTACCGATGGTGTCGGCTATTTTCCCGCCGAGCTCGGCCGATTCAGCGGCGATAGTAGCAACCTGCTTAATTTCTTCTTTCGTCTTGATAGGCGTCGCGGCGAGGCGAAGCGCGTCAACGACTTTTTCAGCCGCGCGCTCTATGCCGACGCGCACGCCCATCGGATTTACCCCCATTGTGGTTTGGCGGAGCCCTTCGGAAACAATGGCCTGCGTCAGGATAACGCTTGTTGTAGTACCGTCACCGGCGACATCATTGGTTTTTTCCGCGACTTCTTTCACAATCTCGGCTCCCATGTTCTCAAATTTGTCTTTGAGCGAAATCTCTTTGGCGATGGAGACGCCGTCGTTCGTGATTGTCGGAGCTCCGTAGCTTTTTTCAAGCACGACATTGCGCCCCCGCGGACCAATCGTGATTCTCACCGCATTCGCGACGGCGTCCACGCCACGCTTCAAAGCGCGCCGCGCTTCTTCGTTGTACAGAATAGTTTTACTCATACTTCGTAAAAAGCTTACTAGCTTTTTAGCTTACTAGCTTGCTAGGACTGCCCCTAAGAAGCTAATCAGCTAGAAAGCTAACTAGCTACTTAATGATTGCTAAAATACTGGACTCCGCCACCATTTCATATTCAACTTCGTCTATCACAAGTTTGTCGCCCCATTGAAAGAGTACCTTATCTCCAATTCTAACGCCCACCGGAACAAGCACTCCGTCATCATACTTTCCAGGGCCAACCGCCACCACCTCGCCTTTCCGGGCTCCGCGGTCATCACCCGCGGATTCCGGGATGATGATACCTGATACAACTTTTTCACCTTCTTTTTTAAGCTCGCGAACCAGCACGCGGTCACCCAAGGGACGGACTTTGAAACTACCGTGTGTATCAGTAGTTATCGATGGTTTCTTTGAAGTTACCTTTTTTGCCATACATTACATAGCGTTGAGCGTACAGCGTTTAGCGTTTAGTAAATTTAGGAGCTTGTTACTAACCGCTAACCGCTAACCGCTAACCGCTTCTTACGCGAACTGATAAAATTGACTATTTGTTATGAAATAGCCCCATAAAAAAGGGTATAAGCGTGCGCAATTATAACGGTTTTTGCGCAGTATGCAAACTTGACAGAGGTAAGTGGATATGATATCTTGCTGATAGCAACATGGTGCGTCTTTGTGATTTTCCTGGCGTGCAGGAAATATGGCGAAAGCCAAATCGAAATTGATTCTCAAAAACGCGCTCTTGACATTCGAAACCAAATGAAATCTGAAATTAGATTCGGCGTGGTGCAGTGGTTTGACGCGCAAGGTAACTTAGGCGGAGTGAAAATTTCTGGAGAGCCGGTGGAGGCGGACTTTTCCCTCGACTCCCGGCATTTTCTGGTCGAGGGTTGGAACGCTCCGGAGTTTGGGCCTAACGCGCCCATCCTAGCATTCGTCCCACAGAAGGGGTCGAATATCGCATGTGTCCTTCGAGTGGAGTACAAGTTGGAAGTGACTCCGAGCAAAAAGACATTGCGACGCATGGCGGAGGTTGTCGCATGGGACTTCGAAGATTCCTACGCGAAAATCGAGCAGAGGATTGCCTCACGGCCGGTCTTTGAGGTGGTGGAGTTCCTATTTTACAAAGGGGAACCCACTTCACGGAATCAGAGGCGTGTAATCATAGCTGACACAGCGCAAGGATTACATGCGGTGTATCCACGCGGAGTTGAAAAAGATCCACTGGCTCCGGAATTTCAAAGTCTGGATTTAACTCACCGTCGTCGGTTTTACAAGCGGATGCCGGATGGACGAAAGGTACAGTGTCCGGACCCACGTCCGCGACCAGCAGGGATGCCGGAAGAGCCGTTTCAACCGACAAACGAGGAGGGAGAACTTCTTGCGAGCAAGGAGGAGGTCGCCCAGTTTGTCAGTTCGCGAAGAAAGGAAACTCGCGAACTTATCATGGCATAAGACATAAGTCCGATTTTCCCACGAGGGGCGGAGACAGTGTGTTCTCTGCCCCTTTTTGTTTTCTCAGTTGACGAGAATCTGAATCCAAGGTACACTCTCAAACATGAACGATTCGCTCTTCGCATTGGGCTGGTTTCTAGAGGACATATTGGCGCAAGCGGCCTTGGTGCTTGCGGTCTCGACCGCAACGATCTGTGTAGCCTGGCTGCTGCACAAATTCATGGTGCGGCATTAATAAGAAGAGATTTCAAGCCACCACACGCCACTCTCTCGGAGTGGCGTCTTTTTTTCTTCAGCAATCTTCCGCTGGCAAGACATCTTTAACCAAAGATATCTTTTACTTTTCTTTTTCTACCGGAGCGTCGCAGTAGTAATTGTTGTCTCGCAACATCTTAATTTGCTTATTGAAACTAGCTAGTTGCGTTACATAGCTACTCTTCAATTTTTCGAGATTGCTTATGTACTTGCTAATCCCCTCGGTCGCATCCCGCAGGATTGCGTCGTAGGGCATACAAGCCGTTGTTGAAATTTCATCAAAACTTATCGTGGTCTTGCCCCACCTATCATCGCCAATCACACCGGGGATCAGCCATGCCGGTAGTCCATCACAAGTCTCCCCCATGGCCGCGGCGAAAGAAATAAAAACGCCTCGGCTAAGAAATGAGCGATGGGTTATCTTCGCTGTGGCATAGTCTGTGCTTAGAGCGCGACCCGATAGAGGACTGAGGAGTCCCCGCAAACTCTTCGCGAAAAACACTTTGTCGGCGGTACCTTTCTTGGGGTCAGCTTCAAATTCGCCTATTAATTTCGCCGCTTTCTTTTTCAGGGTTAAAATCTCTGCCTCCTGGCTAGGAGTGGAAATATTAAATCCCTTAACCGGGGCCGCTTCAAGCGCTCCAACTGGTACCTCGGGACTTGTCGTATTGTCCGCCCTATCTTTCACGCACATAATTTTTGGAGCAGACACAATGTTGTAATTGCTACTCACCTCACCGCCTCCGGGCATCACTTCTACGGCAAAGGAGGATGGTTTTCTCAAAAGTACCGCCAGTATTTTTCTTGAAGAATCAAGGTTTGAATCAATTACAGATATTCCGTTCTGCGCCGCGCCGGCCTTTTGTCCGAGAAGCCAGGTCTTCACTTGATTGGCAATACAGGAACTCTTTTTTGTCAGTCTCGTTTCATAAGCGGAATTATCCTTGTATGCCTTGTCTCGGCACGATAGTGATGAAGAGGTATATTGAGTACTGGAAAGCGCGTCAAAAGAAGCGGAGGGATAGTTTTCCGCGGAAAGCTGGACAATTACTATTGCCCGCGTGCCTCCCGCCGCTCCGCTTTCCGCCAGAAGATTGCTTGGCGGCAAAGTCGCAGCCCTGTTGCGAAACACTCCGCCATCGGCGATTACCACACCGACCAGTAGAACTAATACAATAATGACAACCAAAACAAATGGAGATGATTTTAAATTCTTTGTGCCATTTTTCATATATACATCTACTTGGCGGAGATAAACTCCTACATTAACTATAGAGATATTATAACGAGTCCAGTCAACATATACAATTAAGTGGAGTGAGGGCTAGTTGCCTTTAACTACCACTATGCTATAGTATCGCGAATGCAGACTCTTATTTCGGTTTTGCCCTATATACAAATCGGGCTATCAGCATTGCTCATAGGCGCTATTTTGCTACAACAGTCTGCGGCTGGTCTTGGGGGCGCTTTTGGCGATAATTTCAGCAGCGGTTTCCATACCAAGCGCGGGTTTGAAAAGACGCTTTTTACATCAAGTATTGTTATTGCGGTTTTGTTTGTTATCTCTGCGCTTGTCGCGCTTCTCATTAGATAGCTGGTCAGCTTTCTAGCTAACTAGCTTCTTAGTAAGAAAGAAAACTTATTTTTTGCTTGCTGTCTAGAAAGCTAGCAAGCTAATAAGCTAGAAAGCTATTCACGTTGTGAAATTGAAACACTTCTTTAAAAAAGAGTATCGTCTCCCCAGGACAGAACTTTTGGAGCACACTCTTAAGAATTTCTCACCAGTGGAAAAACTCATTTCCACGGTTTTTGTCATTACGCTTATAATCGGCGCGGCCAGCTTGTTATATAAGGTGAATGCTATGTTTCTCATAGAGATTCCGACTCCCGGTGGCGAACTAAGAGAAGGAATCATCGGTTCTCCGAGATTCATAAATCCGCTGCTTTCGCTTTCTGACGCTGACCGCGACCTCGCGACTCTAATCTATTCCGGACTCCTAAAGGCGACTCCTGAAGGAAAACTGGTTCCTGACATCGCAGACCGATATGAAATTTCAAAAGACGGACTCTCATATACATTCTATATAAGAGAAAACGCTAGATTCCACGACGGTGTGAAAGTGACTTCCGACGACGTACTGTTCACTCTACAAAAAGCGCAGGACCCGGCCCTAAAGAGTCCGAAGCGAGCCAGTTGGGAGGGCGTAACTGTAGAAAAGATTGGGGAGCGCGAAATACGGTTTACTCTTCGGCAACCTTATTCTCCTTTTGTTGAAAACGCCACAATTGGCATTTTGCCAAAGCATCTTTGGAAAGAAGCGGACGCGGAACAATTTCAGTTCTCGCCCATTAACATCGAAGCCGTCGGCAGTGGTCCGTACAAAATAGAAAAAATTAAACGCAATAATTTAGGGATTCCGTTCTATATTGAGCTATCATCGTTCAATGACTATGCGCTCGGAAGGCCTTACATTGAAAGTATCGTCCTGCGTTTCTATCAAAATGAAAAAGACTTGCTCGACGGATTATCACGCGAAGAAATCGAAAGCGTGAATACAATTACCCCAAAAACCGCGATGAGTCTTGAAACAACGGGGTATAGAATCGAACATGCTCCGCTTCCGCGCGTCTTCGCCGTATTTTTGAATCAGAATAACGCGACATTTCTCGCGGAGAAAGCAGTCCGACGGGCGCTCAATCTTGCGACAGATAAAGATGCTATCGTAAGTAGCGTACTTTATGGCTACGGAGTGCCAATACAGGAACCGATACCTCCTACTTTTCTTCGGATGTTAGCGGGCGCGGCAACTTCGTCAGAGGCGCGGCTCGCTGAAGCGAACGCGCTCCTTGATAAGGGGAAGTGGATAAGAAATACCGAAACCGGAATTAGAGAGAGGGTGAAGGGTAAGGAAATTCAGAAGCTTTCCTTTTCGCTTATAACTTCCGATACAGAGGAACTCCTCCAAAGCGCGAAACTTCTTAAAGAGATGTGGCGAAAAATCGGCGTGGAAGCTCGTATGCAGATCTTCGGGTCAGGAGACCTAAATCAGAATATTATCCGACCGCGTAAATTTGAAGCGCTCCTCTTCGGCGAAATTATAGGCCGTGACCTCGACCTATTCGCGTTCTGGCACTCCTCACAGCGCAACGACCCCGGCCTAAATGTAGCGATGTACACAAATTCAAAGGTAGACAAACTGCTTGAAGAGGCCAGGAGTACAACCGATATCGAAAAACGAATCTCGGCTTATACGCGCGCCATAGAAACTATAAGCGATGACGAGGCGGCTATCTTTTTATACTCTCCAGAATTCATTTATGTTCTGCCGAAGAAGATAAAGGGATTCACCTTGAGCAGAACAACTACTCCAAGCGAGCGATTTTTGGATGTGAGTAACTGGTACATAAACACGGAGAAGGTTTGGACATTCTTTGCCAAAAAATAAGGAGCGGAGCGACTATATTTTTTGAGCACCCTGTTAAATCTTTCAAGTCCTCCGAACAATATGAACCATTGGTATTACGTCTACGTTTTGCACTCGGCAAAGGATAAGCAATTTTACTTTGGCTTTTCGGAGGACTTGAAAGGAAGATTCGAGCAACACGCGAGGGGAAGAGTGGCATCAACTCGAGACCGCAGGCCTTTTGCACTAATTCTATTCTGAAGCATGTTTAAGCAAAAAAGATGCTCTGCAACGAGAACAATACTTCAAGACATACCACGGTAAAATGTTTATTCACAATCGGCTCAAATCTTATTTAACAGGGTAATGATTTTATAAGCTCAAAAGTCTCGCTAACAAAATCAATTATGGAACCAAGAAGAAACAACAGAAATAGACGGCCTGGAAACGAAAGAGTGTATATCGCGCCTGGAAGCACGGCTTCTGGAAGCGCTTTTAGAACAGCTCAAAATCAACGTCAAAGATGGAACTCGCCGCGCACTTCTCCACACGGAAACGCGACAAGTTGGAGCGGCGCGGGGCGACCGCCTGCAAGCGTACCTGCTCATTTTGAGCGCGGGGTTCGCCAGGAGTTCGCGGCGGATTCGAGGAGCGGAGCCGCGGGAGAGCGACCGCTAGTAAGACCTGGAAGAGCGCGGACCTTTTCTTCTTTCCGTCGTCCGCGCCATCAGGAAGGGAATTCTTCTTCGCGTGCTTCCTCTCATACTGGTAGGGAGCGCGGGGTACGCAGCGTAAGTGACCAAAAAGCGCGCGCGGAAAAATCGGTTCCGTTACCGCCGCTTAAAGAAGATAGCATTCGCGTAATCTGCTTGGGCGGTGTCGAGGAGATTGGGCGCAATATGACTCTTATCGAGTTTAGGAATGATATTGTCGTCATAGATATGGGGCTTCAGTTCAATGATGCGAAAACCCCGGGCATCGACTTCATCCTCCCCAATACCAAATATCTCGAAGAACGCAAAGACCGTATCCGCGCCGTATTCATCACGCATGGACACCTCGACCACATCGGCGGTATTCCCTATCTTCTGAATCGTATTGGAAATCCTCCTATGTACACGCGCAATTTGACGGCGCTCATGATAAAGAAGCGTCAGGAAGAATTTCCGCACCTTCCTCCGATAGACATGAAAATCGTCGAGGGAAACGGCAGGGTGAAGTTCAAGGACTTGAGTGTACGCTTCTTCGGGGTGACACATTCGATTCCTGATTCGATGGGCATCATCATAGAAACTCCCTACGGAAATATCGTCACGCCGGGCGATTACAAGCTCGACCACCGAAACGGCATACCGACCGAGAAGGAAGAAGAAACTTACGCGGAATTTTCCAAAAGCGATAATCTTCTCCTGCTCACCGACTCGACTAACATTGAGAACCCGGGCTTTTCGACTCCCGAATATCTCGTTGGCGAGAACCTCGCGGGGATTGTAAAAACGGTGAGGACCCGACTTATCGTGAGTATGTTCGCGTCCCACATCACTCGCATCGCCAAAGTTATCGAGGCATGTGAAGTGAATAACAAAAAAGTGGTCATTGAAGGCCGAAGCATGAAAAACAACGTGGATATCTGCATTGCGTCCGGTCTTATCAAGGTCAAAGAAAGTACTATTATCTCCTCGACCGATATGGCAAGTTACCCACCCGACCGCATCGTGATACTCGCAACCGGCGCCCAAGGAGATGATTTTGCAGCCCTCACTCGACTTGCGAATAAAAGCCACAAGCAGTTGCGGCTGTCGGAAAATGATACGGTAGTACTTTCATCTTCAATTGTTCCTGGCAATGAAAAGGCCGTGCAGGACCTCAAGGATAACATCGCGCGACACGGCACAAAAATACTCCATTATCGAACATCGGAGGTTTATATTCACTCAACCGGACACGGTAATCGAGGTGAGATTGAATGGCTTCATAAAAAAATCAAGGCGAAATTCTTTATTCCGCTTCATGGCACACATTATATGCTTCGACTTCACGCGGAACTCGCGCAGGAACTCGGCACTCCAAAATCAAATATCGTAATTCCTGACAACTCAATGGTCATCGAAATTCGAGGTGGAGGAAAGTCAATCGCTACGCTAAAGGAAAAGGCGCCGAATGGACCGCTTATGGTTGATGGTTTCGCGGTCGGAGATATGCAGGAAGTCGTGCTCCGAGATAGGCAGATGCTCGCCGAGGAAGGCATGTTCGTGATTATCGCGAGCATAAATTCTTCCACTGGAAAGCTCAAGAAATCGCCTGATATCATTTCCCGCGGATTCGTGTATCTGCGCGAATCGCAGGACCTCCTTCATCAGGCGCGCATCATCATCAAAAAAACGGTGGAAGAGACGACGGTTGGCATGCACCCAATAAATTTCGATTATGTGAAGGAGCAGCTGACGGATGCCGTTTCCCGTTTTCTTTTCCAAAAAACCGCCAAACGCCCGATTGTTATCCCTGTCCTTTTAGGTGTCTAAAAAAAGACAGGGATAACCCCGTTGGAAGTCAACCGCGAAATTTGATTCACATTTAGTGGTAAGCCGAAGGCGAGTTTGCCTGACAGACATACAGCTACCACAAAACTCGAACAGACTTCTGACTGGGGTGACTCCGGTACTTCTTGGAGTGTAGTCTTTGTATTCTTCCCCAGTATGGTAATGAGAGTACAATTCCCTAGCCAATAGTTATGATCAATCCAGCTGAAGAAATTGTTAATGTTTGGTTACAGAGTCATCATAAGTATTTTGTGATGAGTAATATCGTAGTTCGCAAGAAAACTCGACTCAATTCAAAAGGAGGAAAGTTAGGAGGCGGTAGAGGTAAAGAGATTGATTTTCTTGCTACGAATGGAAAGGGAGATTACTATTGGGTGGAGGTATCTGTTTCGCCAAGCCCACGGTTACCTGGTGGTATGAGTTCTTCAAGGAAAGAAATAACTACTGACATATTATTAAAGAAATTTGCAACGGAAAAACGAAGTTGGATTGCCAAGAATTTCAAGATGAAAACTTTAGAAAAATGGTTTGTATATTCACCTAATTTATTTTCTAAGAAATCAAATGGTGAAAAAGTATTTTGCGAGAGATTTAAAAGGAAAGGGGTATATGCCGTAAGTTTTTTGGCAGTTCTAAAAGATGTATATGGTGAGCTTAACTACTTAGGCTACGACTCCCCTCGTCAATATGTGTTTCTCTTCAAAAGGATGGGCTACAGATTGAGCGAATAATGATAGTTTAGGTTATAACAAGGCGAGGCATTGATATTAACTGAACTTCTTTGTTGAGCGCATGGGCAAATAAAATGAAAGGTGCAGAAGTGGGTGGCCTTATACAGTTGCTTTTAATTCCCCATAAACAAGTTATGATAGTGAAATCATGCTTTCAGAAGAAGACTACTTCAAACAGATAAAAGAAAAGGCGCGACTGGCTTATTCTGCTCAAAAAGGAATTTATAACCCTTATTTTAAAACCACCGTCGTCCTGAACTCTGACGGTTTCCACCATCTTCAGTTTTCAGCACGCCGAGAAAGAAACAAGAGCGAACAATTGTTGAAACTTCGTTTACTGCCTCTTGCGTTAGAAATTATCAAAAAATCCGGTACGATTCAGGAATACAGAAAATTACTTACGCCGATTGGAAAAAAGTCGGCACAAGATGGATCGGTGACAATGAAAGAAGTTGAATACTGGGGTCTGGTTGCAATAGTGGGTGAAAGGGGAACAAAAGTAAGAACTGTGTTAAGGAAAGTGGGGACCGGCAACATCACTTTTTGGAGTACCATGCTTTTCTCAAAAAGAAGGAACGGTAATCAAAAGCTATTTTCCGAGGGAATAGAAGATGAGTAACAAAAACACCGCCCTAGGGCGGTATCTTTGTTATGCCTGCCTTCAGCTTAGGAATACCTTAGCTGAACGGGGCTTGCGCCCACAGGCACACCTCTAATATAGCAGAGTGTTCCTAAAATATCAATCGAACTGGGGATAAGAAGGGTTCCCAGCATAACGACGGCATTTTACAGGTTTTTTGCTAGACCAACTGAATTTCTTTGTTGAACGCGTGGGTAATTCGGTGAAAGGTGCAAAAGTGGGTAGGATTATACAGTAAATTGCTTAAAACGCACAAGCTGATAAAATGGCAACTATGAAAAAAGACTGGTCAAAACTCTATAAAAAATATAAGGGCATGTGGGTGGCTCTGGCTTCTGACGAGACAACTGTCCTTGGTGTTGGAAAAACAGTAAAAGAAGCCTTGGCGAAAGCTCAAACAAAAAGTACCCAAACTCCCTTCTTGACTCTCATACCGAACAATCTTGACGCATACATAGGTTCTCTATGACCTCATCACTTCCACAACTGACTTTTACCGCTCAAGTATTCAAAGAGGGGAAACAATATGTTTCCTTCAACCCTGAACTGCGCGTGGCTTCGTGCGGGAAAACAGCCGAGGTCGCAAAGAAAAATCTGGAAGATGCCCTTCGCGAGTTTATGCTGTCTGCACATAAGGGACTGTTGCCGAATGCCGAATTTGACGATTTTGCTGACGCGGTTAAGCCGTATTTTTAATGGAAAATGCATAAAAAGCTCATTCGGCAACAGTCCCCATAAAAAAGGTACGCTTTCCGATATTCTTGAGGAAGCGTAATCGGTGTAGCAATAAGCCTGAATATATCAACGAAAAAACCGCCTATAAGGCGGTTTTTTCTCCGGATGCTGACAGGTTCGAAATCCGGCTCTGGACTTGGTATTCGGGAAGTATACAAAGGCCTCTGTATAAAGTCAAGCATTATGCTGTGGATATCCATTTCCTACAGCTGGTAGAGGGATTCGAACCCTCGGCATCTGGAATACCAAGTCCAGAGCCGGACCAACCTACCAGCTTGCAAAAAGCATAGCACAGCGTATACGACTAAATTTATATCGTTTTGTGTTTTGAGACATTGTGCTTTGCCTGCCCCGTAGGTAACTTGTTATCCTTTGGGGTTTGGTTTTTGTGAACTGTGTTTTGGAAAGTTTAGTACCTGATAGGGTATAATACCCTCATGCCACAACTCTTTCGCCGAGGTCTTTCCCCCCTCCTCACTATCTATATCGTGAGTTTCTTTTTTACGCTCCACGCCGCCATCCCCGTCTACATAAACTCATCATTCCTCTCCACGCTTATCTCGGAAAAGTATGTTGGCCTGCTCTATACCGGCGCGGCGCTTCTTACCATTATCGCGCTCATTCTTATTCCGAAACTCTTGCGTCTTGTCGGCGACTACTTTGCGACTCTTTTGTTTATCGTTCTTGAAGTCGCGGCTCTCATCGGCATCGCAGTGCTGGAAGACGCGAACCTCATTATCGCGCTTTTCATCATAAGTTCGGTCCTCATCACGCTCGTTTCGTTTGATTTTGATTTGATTGTCGAAAGTTTGTCGAAGAATGCGTCTACTGGAAGCATCCGCGGCCTCTACCTTACTTCCGCGAATGTGGCGTGGGTAATCGCCCCGGCGCTCGCGGCGTTCATCCTTACCGATGGGGAGTATTGGCGCGTATATTTGGCGGCGGCGGTTATCCTGGTTCCCGGCCTCTTTATTTTTGCTGGTAGACTCGAGCGTTTCAAGGACCCGCTCTACCGTATCATCCACTTCAAAAAGACTTTGCGCGCCGTGTGGCAAGACAAAAACCTTCGCTACATCTTCAGCCTCTCGTTTTTACTGCAATTCTTTTTCACGCTCATGGTCATCTACACTCCCATTTACCTCCACGAACACATTGGCTTTGCGTGGAAAGAGCTCGGCATCATTTTCTCCATCATGCTCGTGCCGTTTCTCCTGCTTGAGGCGCCTCTCGGGCGCCTTGCCGACAAAGTGCTCGGCGAAAAAGAACTCCTCATCGCGGGGTTTCTTGTTATGGCGCTCGCGACCGGGACAATGTACTTTTTCACCGCGCCGTCATTCGCGCTCTGGGCGGCGCTTCTTTTTACGACACGAGTCGGTGCGGCCATGGTGGAAGTCATGACCGAAACATATTTCTTCAAAAAAGTGAGTGCGGGCGATGCAAATATCGTCGGGTTGAACCGAACGGTGCGTCCGTTTGCGGGGATGCTCGGGCCGCTCGCCGCGACCGCGCTTCTCGCTTTTATTTCGCTCCCATCCCTCTTCCTCTCATTAGGAGTGTTTATGCTTTTGGGCGTCCCTCTGGCCGCAATGCTTAAAGATACGAGATAATAAAACCCGCTTGTCTTATCCTCGTAGCAATTCGCGACCTCGGTCATTCGGTCATCCGCCCGGATGAATCCATTCGGACGGGTCCGGTTATTTGTCGTGAGTTATTCAGTATCTTCTGGCTCCTCTTTTGCGTTTGCGTGACTGCCATCTTCGCAGTCGCAGGGAGTTAATATTTCTCCTTCTTTGTGGCATTCCTCCGTCTGGCACACTCCGGGTGTGCTTGCTTCCCCGCCACACCCGCCGGTGCAAATATAATGACGCATAGTGTAAATCCAGCACCTTTTTGAGACTACCGGGCGTTAAACCCTGTGGCCCGAAAGATGACTGGTATCCTGCGCACCCGCCTGCGTGCGGACACGCACGGGCAGGCAAGCGCAGGGCGTTAAAAAGGTGCTTGGTAATGTCTCTCCCTACAACCACAATTCTACCGTCCTTCTGCCTCCACCTGCAAGAACACGAAACGGAATTAGATGTCGGGGTACCCGGTAATGCTCCGGGTCCTCACGCACCCCATGCGTGTATACTGCTTTTATACTATACCCCGCTTATACTAGCGAAGTTCAGTATAGCAGAAAAAGAAACATGACCAAGAGCACGGCTACCGCGTGTTATTGAGACACGCGCGGAGCGCGGATGTCTCCGTCCATCCGCATGCTCCCGTTGGCTGCCGCTCGCATCGCGCGCTTCTGTAACAGGCATAGTCCGCTCTATATTCGCAAGTCGTCATTGCCTCCTCATCAGCGCACATTTGTCCGCTACAGCCGGTCACGATGCATGTTGTTGCCGCTCTTGTGGTGTCCGCCGACTGCTTTTCAAAAGTTACCGGAATCCGGAGTTCATCGGCGTGCTCCGGAAGCCCCGACGGATTGTCCTTCTCCAAGACAAGCGTTCCAGAGCCAGAAATTGGCGCAATAAAGGTGAGAGTCGCTTCAAAAGGAATAAATTCTGTTGTCATCCAATCTTTCTTCGCCTGCGCGTGGCCGCGTCCAATTTCTACTCCCGAAGCATCTAAAATCCTTACCGGAAAACTGGCCTCAAAAAACCAATTACCGCGCGCCATTCCCTCAATCTTGAGCGGACTCGTTATTACCGTATTCGGGCGCGGCTTGGAAACTCTGATGAAATCGTCTTTTTCAAGCTCATTGCCGATATCCTCGCGAAAGGTTTGTCCTTCCTGCGTCTTGCACTGTCGCGGATAGCTCTCCATAACAGGGAATCCGCGCGCGACACATTCGGCGAAATTGAGGACTGATGATTCCCCCTTTCCTCCCCACCAATACAGAGCGCCGGCAACAAGAAACAACGTCACGCCAATGGCGATCTGCCGTAATCCTTTTTGACGTCGATTGTTGACTGTCGGATGTTCCATGCGAGTATTCTAACATTTTCAGGTTAATTTTTCTACGCGAACTCCAAGTAGTCTGATTTTTTTGCGCTTCGGATTCTCGCGGCGGTCAAGAAACGGAAAAAACATCTGCGTGACATGGCGGCGCAATGTTTCCGCACCGGAAGCGGGAGTAGGCAGAGTGCGCGAGCGTGATACCGTCTCAAAGTCCGCGAAACGAACCGTGAGTACGATTGTGCGAAAGCTCTTGAATCCCTCTTTTATGACATAGCTCGCAAGGTTTTGTGCCTGCCGTTCCAAGTACGGGAGCAAGACTTTCATATCCAAGGAATCTTCTGGAAGTGTCTCCTGCTCTCCAATCGATTTCGCAGGTGGTTTATCAGTAATGACCGGTGAATTGTCTTCGCCGCGAAACTTCTTGTACAGCTCGCTCCCCCACTTTCCGAACATCAATCTTAGTTTTTCTTCGGTTAATTTCCGCGCATCAGCAATAGTCTTGACTCGAAGTCGCTTTAGCTTCTCCTCCGCCTTTGGACCGATGCCGGGTATCTTTCGAACTGAAAGCGGCGCTAAGAATGCCGAAATTTGTTCTGCAGGCACGAGTGTCAGTCCATCTGGTTTGTTAAAGTCCGAGGCGATTTTGGCGATAAGTTTATTCGGTCCGATGCCGATTGAACACGTTAGCCGTTCTTCTTTTTCGATTGACTTTTTGATATTCTCCGCCACTTTTCTCGCCTTCTCAAACGAACCTGCAAACGATAAATCGAAAAAACACTCATCCACTGAAACCTGTTCCAAAGCCGGTGGCTCTTTTTCAAACAGAGAAACATCGCGCGGCAGAAGGTGTCGCGCGACAATGTTCATAATTCTTTCTGAAACCTCTTCGTACTTTCTAAATCCTGACGTAATGAACACAACGGGAGGCAATCCTTTTTTTCGCGCCGCCTCCGAGAGTTCCCACGCCTTTTGAATAGGTGTCGCCGAGCGAATTCCGTACGCGCGAGCGGCATAGTTCGCCGTAGCCACAACACCGCGGCCTTTGCCGCCCTGCGGGTCTGAACCAACCGCGATGGGTTGGCCTTTGAGGTACGGTCGCTCTCTCTCCTCTACGGCCGCGAAAAAAGCATCCATATCCAAGTGTCCAATAATTCGCATATCCACAGTATAGCTCCTAAAAGTACGCGAAGTTTAGTATACTTAAATTGATTATTAATCAGCTTACCTATGTTTTCATTTCTTAAACGCCGTTCGGAGACTGCGGACGGATTAGAAACCTACGAAGAGGTGACGGAAAAAAGTACTACGAGGGCGGGTTCTCTGCTTCTCATAATTATGGCGATTTTTATCGTCACCATTGGCCAGACTATCTTCTCGGACCTCCGCAAGATTCCGACAATACCGATGCCGCCCGCGTATTGTACGAACGACTTCATAAACGATTATCAAAATCGGCAATATGCGTCCACATGCACCTTCACTGACATTGACCGCGAGTTCGGCATTGAAGAACAAGTGAAGCGGATACTTCCCGCGCTCCAACAGATCGTAAAACTGAACTCCCAAATCAACGCACTGAACTATCAAAACTCAAATTTGCAGCGGCAGATTGAGCAGACACAGAATCAATACGATGTGAGCTTGCAGGAGAAAATGGCAAAAGAGGAAGTTCTGTATAACCGAACTGACATACAACAGACAATTACTGGTCTTCGAAATTCCGTTGACACGAATAATGCGGCGATTGCGATACTGCAGATGGAAAGACGAGGCGAGGTTGCAACAGTGGAGCCCTATATCGCCACGCTCAAAGCCGCATACGAACAAGCGCAAAACAGTTACAGTTCCAAGAACGCCTGGTACCGCTTCAAAGTCTTCGGCTTGATGCTCCTCTTTGTGCTTCCTATTTTCGCATTTACCACTCGTTGGTATCTTTCACAGAAAAAAAAGAACAGCCCGTACTCCATTATTTCTATGGCGGTGATGGGCTCATTCGCTATTCTCTTTTTGCAGGTCGTGCTGGTGTTTTTGTATGACATCATCCCGCACACATTGATTGAGCGAATTCTTAAAATGTTCCTGTCCGTGCCAATTCTTCGGTATATTCTTTATTATGGAACAGTCTTCATTGTGGTCGCGGTATTCGGGAGTATTGTGTATCTTATCCAGAAGCGGATTTTTGATCCGAGAAAAGTTGCCGTACGCCGTCTGAAGGATAATAAATGTCCTGGATGCGCATTCACCATAAACCCGTTTGAGGATTACTGCCCGAAATGCGGGATAATGCTTAAAGAGACTTGCGCACTCTGCAACAACAAACGCATCGCGCAACTGCCATTCTGTCCCGTGTGCGGAAAAAGAAAACCGCAACAAAACGCTTCTACTCCTCTGGCTCAAAGATAAAAACTAAAAATCCCGCTTTCGCGGGGTTTTTAGTGAGGTCATGAATTCTATCAGTCTTGTTGCATACTGCCTGACTTTCCCTTGCGGTACAGCCATCGAATTCTTGACCTCACGTCAATTATACTACTCACTATTGGTAGTCAAGCGAAGTTATCCACAGGCCATTTTCTACTTAGTTACAGCCATAATTCGGGCCGGAGCGGCATCGGCAACGATGTTGAGAGGAAAAGCTTGGACATCAAAATGCTTATGCGACAGAAGTGATTCAAGATTGGTGAGATTTTCGATAATGAGAATACCTGCACCAAGAAGAATCTTGTGAATTAAAAACGGAGGTTTGTCAGGGCTTGGCGTATCAAAGCCAACCATTTTTACCTTTCGCTTCATGAGCTCCATTGCCAATGCTTCGTCCATAACTGGAAAATCGATGAAGTATGATTCCTCACGATATTTCTTTGAAAATCCTGTGCAGAACAAGACGATGTTATCTTTTTTTATATCTCTGTTTCGGAGCATCTCTATATCCATTTCTTTCTTTTCTCTCGCGTCTACGCATACTCCCTGTCCACGAAAAGATTCGAGGGATAATTCATCTATCCTCTTTCCACATTCAATCATATGCGCCGGCGCATCAATATGCGTCCCGACGTGCATCGTGGTTTCCAGTTTGTGGTCCGCGTATCCATCTTTCGCAACTGAAGCAATCTGATCAAGCCGCGGCTTCTGGTCTCCTGTATATGTCGGCATCTTGTTAGGAAACGGATGCGTGAGGTCAATTAATTTCATAAATCTTTATCAACGACTTTTCATAATTCACTCGTGCGATTGTTTTTGCGTATTTTGAAGTAATCCGATTAAAATCTCCATTTTGAATGTTTCCATATTATTTCTTTGGTAATGCTTCAAAAATCTCAAACTTTACGGGATGTATTTCTTCTGACTCAACTTCATAAAGAAGTCTCAAAGATAAATCCGCCTCGTCTACAAAATTTTGAAGCAAATCTAATCTTCCCAATGTAGTGCTAAACCCTATTAAAACTCTGCCACCTTTTTTCAGGTGTTCTTTGGCCTCTTTGATAAATCGTTCAGTTGATTTGTAGTGTGGATCATAAACCGCTTTTTCTAAATCCGGAACTTCATCTTGCTCAATGAATCCAAAAGGCGTGTTCCAAAATATCGTATCAAATTTCTCGTCCGGTTTTAATGACTCAAATATGTTACCCTGCCTCACCTCAACCTTTCCAGCCATATTGTGAAGCTCGATATTTGCCTGAGTATTTTTTACAGCGTCAGGATTTACATCAATTGCAACAACTTTCTTTGCGCCTTTGTAAATCGCAGTGAGAGAAATTGCGCCAGTCCCCGGACCTATTTCCAACATTTCCTCGCCCTCTTGAACCGGAAGATTTTCTGCAAATAATGCCGTATCGTGAAAGTATTTTGGAGAAAAAACATTCGGATGTACAATAAACTCTCGCCCTAAAACCATCACTTTATATGGTTTTGCTTCGTCTTTACTTTTCTCCAAAATTCTTCTTGTCCCCTCAATATACTCTCGATATGTAGGTTTTTGATTACTACTGTTCATACAGCCACAAAAATTAAACAAAATATGGAAATGGCGGATAAATCGGAATACCTTCTTTTTCCACATCGGCTTTTGAAAACCAGCCAGCTTTCATCTTTCGTTCTCCCTCAATAAATGTAAGCGAATCTTTTTTGTAGAGTGCTTCGTCCGCGAGATTCCCCATATATACCAAAATAATTTCATGTCCCCGTTTTCCGTTGTAGGTAAACAGATTTTCGATGATAGAAAGAAACTTTACATCTTTTGCGGCGCAGCCAAGTTCTTCCTGCATTTCGCGCCGAATGGTTTCTTCGCCTTTTTCGCCGAACTCGACATGTCCGCCAAGTGGGCGCAAAAACGCCTGCTTTTTGACATCATCAAATCCGCGACTAAAGAGGAGCTTGTCACCGTTTCGGACAATGAGCATGGCTTTGACGATAATAGAGGACATGATTTATGAATTATGAACAGAGAAGAAAACAAGACTGTGTGAAAGCTTCACTTTACTTGAGTAAAGAGAAGCAAAACGAGCCGACTAGCGATTCTTTTTCTCAAATTCCATACAGACTGAATTCACACAATATCGCTTACCTGTTTCGGTTGGGCCGTCATCAAACACATGGCCGAGGTGCGCGCCGCAGTTGGCGCAGGTTATCTCGGTACGACTCATGCCATTCGTCGCATCGGGAACGTGTTTGATTGCATTCGGAAGCGCGTCGGCGAAACTCGGCCAGCCGGTACCCGAATCAAATTTGACATCCGATGGGAACAGAGGCGAACCGCACACCACACAAGTATACATCCCTTTTTCGTGATGATTTACAAACTCTCCAGAAAACGGGGCTTCGGTTCCCTTCTCCTGCGTCACATGATATTCCTCGGGAGTCAGTTTCCATTTGAGTTCAACCTTATTCATGATGTTATTTCTTGAACTGCTGTAAGTACGATTCTGCCTTACTCATCATATTTGGGAGTCTTGCGACAAGCGTATATAGATGTTTACCATATTTATCTAAATCTACACTTTTACCATAAAAACGTTCCATTTGTTCGATTCTACTGCTCAGTGTTTTCTCAATTTCTGAGCGCTTTACCCCCTCGACTAATCTTTCGAAGTCAGAAAAGAAGTCGGGGTTGGACATTGTTCTTTCCAGATCACTCTGATGCCGGAAGACGATGTCTAAATCCTGGAACAACTCCGCAAAGTTTTTTGCAAAGATCTGAATGGCACCGAATATCTCAAGTGTCTTTCCTTTCTCAATGTTTAGTCGCTCTAGCCGAGTTAGTGCCTCGAGCGCGGCACTGCATTCGCTTTTCATGATGTAGAGGCGCCGTTCAAACTCTTCCGGATCACTGATTGATTTGTTTTCGCGTTCCGGAATGGGCACCGAGGCATTCGCGGATAGATTTCTAATGGGTTCAAAATTGTCTTTAGACATATTTTTTATCCACTTATCGAATAATGTTTTAATCTTAGCATGATGCTCTGTTTATATAAACGCATGGAAGAGTTGCTTTTTAGCTAAAAACCGCTAGAGTACTGTTCATGGACTCACATTTTTTGTCTCATTTCTTATTCGTAGCGATTCGTATATTAGTATAATTCGCATTTTCGTATGTTAACCTACGACATAAAAGATAAACGACTCGCTCCACAAGGCAAGAAGCGCATTGAATGGGCGGCAAAAGATATGCCGGTACTTGCTTCGCTTGCAAAAGAATTCGCGAGAAAAAAACCGTTCAAAGGCATTCGCATTGGCGCGTGCCTCCATGTGACGACCGAAACGGCGAACCTTATGCTCGCGCTCAAAGCCGGCGGTGCTAAGGTGCGGCTTTGCGCCTCAAACCCTCTTTCCACGCAGGATGATGTGGCCGCTGCGCTTGTATTTGAATATGGCATTGAGACCTTTGCAAAAAAGGGCGAGGATAATAAGACTTACTTTAGGCATTTGAATCAGGTGCTTGATTTGAAACCCCACCTTACGATGGATGACGGAGCCGACCTTGTTTCTGAAATACACAAAAATCAGACTGACCTTGTTAAGACTATTATAGGCGGCACCGAGGAAACAACGACCGGCGTCATTCGCTTGAAGGCCATGGCGAAATCGGGCGCGCTTCGCTTCCCTATTCTCGCAGTCAATGAGGCGCAGACAAAGCATCTTTTTGATAACCGTTACGGCACGGGACAATCAACAATAGACGGCATTATCCGCGCGACGAACAAACTTATTGCAGGCACGACTTTCGTCGTCGCCGGCTACGGTTGGTGCGGCAAGGGACTTGCGAAGCGCGCCGAGGGGCTTGGCGCGCGCGTCATCGTGACGGAGATAAACCCAATTCGCGCGCTTGAAGCGATGATGGATGGCTTTCGTGTAATGCCTATGAAGGAGGCAGCAAAGCGCGCCGACATTATCTGCACGCTTACCGGGAACCGTGATGTTCTTGATACGCCGCACTTTGAGGCGATGAGAGACGGGTGCATTATCGCGAATTCCGGACACTTTGACGTTGAAATAAATCTTAAGTCGCTAAGGAAACTTGCAACACTCACTTCTTCCCCGCGCAATCTCGTCGATGAATACACCTTTAGAAACAAAAAACGCATATATGTCCTCGGCGAGGGCCGCTTGGTGAATCTTGCGACAGCCGAAGGCCACCCAGCGTCAGTGATGGACATGAGCTTCGCCAATCAGGCGCTTGGAGCGAAGTTTATTTTGGAAAACAGGGAAAAGCTTGAAAATCGCGTCTACGTTATCCCCGAAGCTGTTGACCGCTCTATCGCAGAAAAGAAGCTTAAGGCTTTGGACGTAAAAATTGATACACTCACGCCCGCGCAGGCGAAGTATCTGGAGAGCTGGGAAGAAGGAACGGCTTAAGAAGCGTGGAGCGGTTAGCGTTTAGCGGTTAGTTAAGAGACCTCACCGAACGCTAAACGCTAAACGCTAGACGCTATGAACAAACATCCTCTCGTTGTCGGCTCTGTCGCCTTTGACCTTATCTTCGGCATTCACGGCAAGATACAGGATGAGATTTTGGTTGATAAAAATGGGAAGCTGGGGCGGCAAAATTTAATGTTCACCGCCAAACGGCGCGAGCACTTTTGGGGTGGAACCGGCGGAAACATTGCCTACGGGCTTGGACTCCTTAAAAAGAAGCCGGTCCTTTTTTCGCTTGCCGGAAAAGATTTCGAAGGCAGTGGTTTTGGACCGCACCTCAAGAAAGCTGGGGTGGACTTGCGTGTGGTTACCAACAAGAAAAGCTGGACGGCTGTCTTCTATGGTATGTCGGATGAGCTTGGACAACAAATTGGCGTATATCAACCGAACGCGTATGAAAAAATAGATACGCTTCCACTCTCAAAAACACTTACTCAAAAAGATTTCTCCCAAATCGGGGTCGCTATCTTTTCCGCAGGTACAGGCAAAAGCATATACAAACATATAAAGGAACTGCGCGACAGCTGCGGGAAAGATGTAACTGTTATCTTTGACCCTGGGCAAGTTATTTCGGTCTTTTACAACAAAGCGCTTCTTGAAAAGACGCTTGCCCTTGCCGACATCTTTATCGGCAACGAAGTGGAGTGCAAGCAACTCCAAATCATTCTTGGCTACACGCACGACAAACTGTTTCGGAAAGGCCTCCGCGCCATTATTGAAACGCTCGGCGAAAAAGGCAGTATTATCTATGAATATCCAACCGTAGCAAGTAGCGCCGATAGGCGTTACTTGCAAAGATTGAAAACGACCATTATTAAGCCGACTAAAGCAAAAAAAGTCGTAGAAGCAACCGGCGCGGGAGATGCATATCGCGCCGGAATGATTTCGAAATTACTTGAGGGGAAAACACTCAAAGAGGCCTGCGAATTCGGCTCACAGATTGCCGCTCGCTCTGTCGCCTTTCGCGGCGGGCAGACGTATAGGATACACCACACCAACTCTTGACCATGACATTAAAATGTGGAGAGGTGGTCTTAAAAGTATTACAAATACTTGCTAAGTTTACACAACTATTGACAAGCTGTGTATGTTCTTGTAGCTTTCATAAGTAGAGGTCATTGATGATCTTTGAAGTAACGAGCCACGGAGGACCGAGCGTGTGAGAAACAATGTAAAGAAAGGAAAGGCGATTTGTGAAAGACGATAACAGTACTGCTGATACCGCTGAACTTCTCCGCATAATAGCATGGAAATACCCACCCTACTTTTGGTACCCTAAGACCGCTGGCGGGGTGTTAATCAAGAGCGGGGAAGAACAGGCCCGGCTTGGCGGCAGCTTTGAAAGTCGGATGAATCGAGCGTGCATTATTTTGGGCGAGTTGGCTCACCAAATGCATGTGAAAACATGCCCAAAGGTAAGTTTCTGTCACCCCGTGGCAGGGGTAGACGGAATTGTCCCTCCTACCCGATCAGAGTTTGGGCGGAGTCTGGTTGCAAAATTCTATCCAAATCTTAAGTTCTAACGACTTTACAGATGCATTACGATTTCAAGGATAGAGTGTCCTCAAACGGATGTGATTGTTAAGTCAAACTCAAACGAAAGGCACGAATCTATGAGTAGTGATGGGAGTGATCCGGTCGAGAGGGAAGTCAGGATTAACTTCGAAAAGGCACACGGAGTGTGGCCGGACCATGTGGACATGGTTCAACCCTTTGATCAGGGACTTAGTCAGGAGGTCTTCTATGGTGCCCACAAGATCCGCGTGGGCGCTGACAGCAAAATCCTCAGTGATGAGCTTGTCTAGTCCATGGGTTGCCTTTTACGGCACCCAATCACCCACCAACCGACAAGGTTGGTGGCTTTTTATTAGATTCGTCAATCCACCGCAGCGGACAAACGTACCAGATTTAGAAGGTAGAGAGTGGAAGGTAGAATTTAGAATACCGCGTATAGCGGGGATTGAGATTCTGGATCCTAAATCCTAAATTCCATATTCTATATTCCTTCCCCTAGATGATTCTTTCTATCATACCGACGACTGCCTTATGGTCGCTTACACCTTCGACTAAGCGGACATTTGAGACAATATACTCGGGAGTGCAAAAGAGTCCATCCACCATTCTGTCAAGGTGTCCTGCTCTATGGAGTTTGGGGTCAAGTGAAGAGTTATACTGATTTGGAATATTGTCAGCATACTTTTCCGCGAACTTTGCCCACATTTCCCCTCCGCGTGGCGCGTTAAAGTCCCCGCAAAAAACTATGCCGGGAAAACGGGCGAGTATTTCCAGTAATTTTTTCATATCCCGTTCTTGCTCCGGGCTTCCTTTCCCGTCGGGCGTCCAGGTGAAGTGCGTCGTGCCGACAGTATAGTTCTTGCCTCCTTTGTCCACGATGGCGGAGAAAAGCACCCGATTCTGCCCCACGCTCCAGCGCGGCACTGCCTCGCTAATCTTGTGATAATAATCGATATGTGTGGAATGTACGGGAAGTCCCGTAAATAGCGCAATCCCTTCTGGACCCTTTTTTACTAACTCCTCGTTAACCACAAGTCTGCCCTCGCCCGCCGCCCTCTTATCCACCACTCTCTCTACATCAGGAACGCAGGTGGGAACAAAGAAACCTTTCAGGTGAAGGCCTCTTTCAAGAGTCGCAAAATTCTTTTCGCACACCTCCTGAAGGCAGATGACATCAGCGCGTTCTTGTTGCAAAAACGGAAGCACCTTATCAAGGTGCCGGTCAAGCTCAATATTGAGCGAAACAAGTTTAAGCCGATGTTCTTTTTCCATATGTAACAATGATCATCTTTTTCAAGACTTTTGTGGCAATCTTGGCGCCAATGATGCAAAGCGTCACTCCAACCCAATTATTTTCTTGGCAATCGCCGGCACTTCTTTCCTGAAATACGCCTTGACCTCCTCCCAACTCGCCTTGAAAAAGAGGGTTGGCATGGGGTCGTCCTCGGCATCGTCAAAATAGGTAAGCGCCTTTATAATATGTTCAAAATTATGTCCGACACCCGGGTATTGATGCGGTAGTTTCTTGATAACTGAATCAAGCGAGGCGACATTGCGTCCATACCAAAACAGGTCAACAAAATCGCGTTTTCGCCCTCGTTGGCTCAATGCGATAACTTTCATGACCGCAATATCATCCTTATCAAGAACAGCTACCGACCCATAGTGAAGCTTCGGGCGAGCGGGCGAAAAGAAAGGGTAGGCAATAAAACTTACTTTCGCGCGACATAGCTTACCGTAGATAGTCCCTTCTTTAACGATAGTCGAGTCCCACAATTTCTTGTCGTCATCAGGAAAGCGGCTCGTTATTTCAGCGGCAAGGAAGGTTTTTTGGGGTAAAAAGAAATCAAGGTCGATTGATTCTCGGTGGCCAGCTTGCAGTGCCAATGCGGTGCCCCCGGCCAAGTACCAACCCTCCTGTGCAAGCCATTTTTGTCCGCTTGCAAAATCAAGCGCTTTTTTCGTGGCAGGCTGAAGTATGTCAAATCTCCATTCCATTATGGTTGAGGTTCAAGCATGAGCGCCCAAAATGACCGGCTTTGCGGAAGCAAGACGCGTGATGTTTTTACCACCCGCGCGATCAAACCATGGTCGTAATACCTCCACATCCACCGAATTTCGTCCGGTTCTCCAAAATCCAAGATGCGCTCTATGACATAGACCGCATTTTTATCCGGGTCAATCACCGCCGGATTCACATCCCAAAAGAGTGACTGCCGGAAACCGCCGGGTGGAACATCGGGAGCTTTTTCCTTGCCCTTCATGCTTCCATAATAGCATATTTCCCCCCATTTCTCCAGCACTTTTTGCTGTCACTTTTGTCCAGCTCGCTTGAGTATTTTTACTATACCTTTGTTGGCATCCACCTCCACCAAATCTCCATCTTTAAGCACCTTCGTGGCAACCTTGGTGCCGATGATGCAACAACATCCGCGAAGGTCAGTAATGATACCTGCACGAAATGACAACAACTGCATCACCAGAGATTTTATACACCAGCCGATGCTCTCGGTCTATTCTCCGCGACCAGTATCCAGAAAGCTCATGCTTGAGGGGTTCCGGCTTGCCGATACCGGCAAAAGGAGTGCGCTCCACTGATGCAAGCAGGCGCATGATTTTCGCAAGTTTCTCCTTGTTTGTCTCCTTCCAGAAAAGAAGGTCCTTCCACGCGCTCGGATCAAATTCCAAGCGCATGTTTGAGTTCCTTAAGCGAATTAAATGACTTGCTTCGCTTCGCGGTTCTGTGAACTGATGTAAGCAGCCGCCGCTTGTTTGCGGAACTCTTGAGGAGATACGCCGTCCCATCTCTGTGACCGTTCCGCGATCGCGGTTTTTCCTGAAGCAAAGTGTTGGACAGCAAAAACTCCTTCATGGTAACCCCATGAAAAGACGCGAGCGTTTTCAGACGCCGGTGTTCCTGCGCCGACATATCCAATGTTAATCTCTTCATTGTTGTTTCGGTAGTCATGTTAATATCGTATCAGAACCCACCCAAATGCGCAATACACAGAAATACATCTTCTCTGTGTATTGCTAGGCGCGTTTCAGAATCTTCACTATCTCTCCTCCTGCATCCTCCGAAGGAAAGCAGAGCTTACTACGGGGGCGGGTTTCAGCCCAATCAATTTCATTCTCTGGCTCTTTTGATAATCTTCACTGTGCCAGTATTAGCATCAACTTCCACAAGGTCGCCGTCTTTGAGGACTTTCGTGGCGATTTTCGTGCCGATGATGCAGGGTTTTTTGAGTTCGCGGGCAACGATAGCGGCGTGGCAAGTAATTCCCCCTTCGTCGGTGACAAACGCAGTTGCCCTTTTCATAGCAGGTAGGTAGTCAGGTGTGGTCATTGGTGCCACCAAGACCTCTCCCTCCATGACTTCAGGTATCTCCTCTGACGCCTTTTCCACTGTATGAATCTCCTTGTGATTCACCTTGTGAAGAATTGAGTCAATCTCCACATTAAGGTCCGTCTCCTCAAGAAACCGCTCAAAAGCTTCCGCAAGCACAACAAACCCCGGCGGCACCGGAAACCCCACCCCCGTCATTTCGCCTAAAGATGCACCCTTCCCTCCCGCAATCGCAGAATCATCTTTTCCAAGCTCTGCAAATGTTCGGATGAATTCCATAACGATGAATTTACAAAACAAACCGCCCGTTTCGGTAAATAATCTTCTTGGACCCATTGCGCATAAACGCGGTCACCGTGCGCGGGGCGGTTGAGATGATGTCGGTGTGCACCGAAGAGTCGTTGAATCCGAGCCGCTCCCAATCTTCGGGCGAAAGCTCGCCGGGGTCTTGCGTGTAACAATCTTGGTATGACTTTCCGAGCGCGAGGTGCGTGTTGCCGTGCGGTCCTCCCACGTTTTCATCATAGAGTGTTTCCGCCATGAAGCGGGTAATGCGGCTTAAGCGTTTGTCGGTGAGCGAATACTCCCCCATTTTGTCGGCGTTCTTAGTTGCTATCATCTGCTTCAGCACCTTTTCATTCTTCCTCGCTTTTGCTTTTACCACTCTGCCGTTTTTGAACCAAAGTTCCACGCCCTCGATGTGCACTCCATAGCGATACAGCGGCTGGTTGAATCGTATCCAGCCCTCCGTACCGCGCCAGTCGGGAGAAGTAAAATGTTCGAAGCTCGGAATGTTTCGGCCGCTACCGCACATCCACTGGCGCTTGTTGCCAAGGTGAATCCGCAAATCCGCGTCCGGCCCTTTCACATGAAGTGTGCGGACAGGCAAAGCATTTAGCTTCTTGCGGATAGTTTCCATTTTGGCATATGTCCGCCGCCACTCTTTGATTGGGTCTTTCTTGTCTAAGAAACATGCCTTGATAATCTGTTTCCAATACTCTTTCTCCGAAATCCTCGCCTCCTTCGCCATAGCGTCGGTGCCATAGAGTCCAACAGTCCAAGTGAATTTTCCTTTATTTTCTTTCTCCCTCCGCCAGTCCATGTAGGGCTTCCACGCAAGCCCTCGTTCCATGATTTTCTTCGGCGGGATACCCTCAAGTTCGTGCATGTCCACCTCGCTTATCACGAACAGCGAGTGGTCAATTTGCTTGACCAATCCTTTCGCGTAGTGCTTCGGGAAAAAAGAGAGTTGATGCGGCTTCGCCAGTTCAAAAAAAACGCGGTCGAATGGAAAGCGGTCTCCGCTGTCGGGACGGTAATCGGGAATGATGTGTCCGCCCGCCTTGTAAATCGCGCGCTTCAGCTCCATAAAAAGAGGCTTCGCCGCTTCATAGCATACAAGATGAACCACCTCGCCACTTTTAATCCCATTCCCCCCGTTCAACGCGAAATTCACCAAAACATCCGCGTAGCGTTCCAAGATTCTCTGCGATGGCGTATACATACCACCACCTTATCATAAAAATGATGCTTCGCAAAAGAGAGGCGCTAGTAGCGACGTAGAGCGAGAGAAATGAAAAGCGTTCCGTTTTCATTTAGTCCCTCGGGGTCTGCCCCGATGGACTAAATTATTCCTCTCGCTTCTCACGGAGAAAGAGAGCGATGAAAAGAAATGCCGAAAGCGCCATCATTGGGATGGTGAGATATCCGAATTCCATCACAAAGCGCTCCGCGCAGGAGACCGAATAGCCGACTGCCGCGCAGGAACCCTCGGGGATAATTCCAAGTTGCATAAGATAGTGATAGAATGCCACCATCGCTCCAATGAGCGACATAATGAGCGATACATCAATGAGCGCGCGATTTCCCTTGTGCTGTCCCCATACTGCCAGTCCGAGTATGAGTACCTGCGGATACATCAAGATGCGCTGAATCCAGCAAAGCTTACAGGGTTCGTAGCCAATAATCTCGGAATAAGTCAGGCTCCCGAGTGTCGCGATAAGTACCGCGGTGAAAGCGAGTGGTAGAGCGTGAAGACGAAGCACTTCCGGTATCTTGAATCCAAACAACCACGAACTCGCGAGGAAAACAACCGCTATCTCCGCGATGATGCTTAAAATACCGAGTACAAAGTTAACTGATGACGCGAGTTCCATAGATTATTTCTGCGGCAAGGTGCACCCGGTTTTCGTGGCGAGGGTCGAAAGCGGAACCTCTCCCCCTTCTCGGCTTCCATCGCTAAACTCCCAGGTCGGGTAACCTTCAATTTTCTTGTCGTTGCAGACGGGAAGCTGGCCTTGCCCGTTGGGAGTCGAACATTCTACATACGGAAGCAGTTTCGCCGAGCGGCCAAACATCTTTTTTTGATTCTGACAGTGCGGGCACCAAAATGCGCCGTAGAATATTGCCCCTTTATCCTTGAGACATTGCGCGAAGCCATCAAGCTTTCCTGGAGTATTGTTCTCTCGATAGGAAATACCGATAATGCCTGCGAGAACGAAAAGGGTGATGCCACCGATAATTAGATATTCTTTCTTCATAGTTGCCTCTTCTGCTATTCTAGCAATGCTCGCATTTTAGGGAATCGTGAGCAAATTGGCAAGCGCTCGCACCATTTTCCCAAACCAAACACCCGCCCGGCTTTGAAAGCGGCGAGCACCCAGAACGCGAAGAAGTAGACGATATGCTCATCAACGATAAGTGAGTGTGTGTTTGGGTACATTCCGTCAAGAATCGGAAAGTAATAGAGAATCATGAATGCCGCACCCCCAATAGCACTTATCCGCACAAAAATCCCCAAAATAAGGCAGAGCCCGACGAGTGTTAACCCCCACTCATTAACAAAGTTTATGAAGGGTAGAATATCCGGCTGTAAGAGGTAATGGTAAAAAGTGGGAAATGTTTTGGCGCCTCGGAGATAGAACGCGGCCGACCATTCGGGGTCAAGCACTTTGGTGATGCCCGCGTAGAAGAAAAGCGAACCAAGAGAAAGGCGGAGAAGTAATAGTGTGATAAGCCGCATAAATTATACGGATACTTTAATCTTTTGTTTGCGGAGCGGGACGACGTTTCCTGCGCGCGCGCCGGAAACCCACAGGTTATACAGGATGACACATGGCCTGATAATTTCGGGGTCAACGATTTTGTAGTAGACACTTAACCCTTCGCGGCGAGCCGTCACGATGCCGGCGTGCCGCAGAAGCGCAAGGTGCTGCGACACGTTGGCTTTGGAGACGCCGAGGATTTTTACGAGTTCCTCCACGCGCTTCTCTTCATACTTGATGTTGTTCAGTATCTCCAACCGTTTTTCATTCGCGAGCAGTTTGTACGTCTTCGCGTTGTTGATGAAAGCGATTTTTGGAAGTATTTCTTTGGTCATAGATGAGTTTTAGGTTTCGAAATTAGCAATGCTAGTATAGCACACGTTTTCATAGTAGATACGTTTAGCCAGTTCTAACTCTAAGTGCAACACTTCGCCAACAAGAATAACGGTAATCCGCCAAACCCAATCTTGATTTAATTTGAAGCATAACAACCTATACCAAAAGACAACGCTCAAAATGAACATTGTCTTTAAATACATTTGTCTATTTATGAGTCTCAGGACTCACGAAACAGCAATCAATCGCTTTTTTCCCTGAACCGCACGGACACGTCTCTCCGCGACCGCAACACTCAACATAGGATTTTCCCGATCCGCATGGGCATGTCGCCTTAAGCTTTTCGTACATCGTTTGATCAGCCATAGTTCTTTATGTTTTTAAGATCTTGGAGTCAGACATTTAACGCAACGGATATGAGTATCATATCTGTATGCACAACCCAACACAATACCGGCGTCTGACAGGCGTTGAGCGTGAGGAAGCGAGCCGAGGCCTTGCGCAGGGAGAGACACTCTCGGCCATCGCAAGGAGATTAGGTCGAGCGCCGAGCACCATAGCGCGAGAGGTGAGCCGTAACAGCGGTGTGAGCGGGTACCGCGCGTTCTCGGCGGGTAGACGCGCCATGATATGCGCGTCCTCCCGCAGAAACGGCAAGAGTCGGCTGACGCGCGAAGAGCAGTTACGCACCTATGTGATTGAAAAGTTGCGCAAATGCTGGTCGCCCCGCGAAATCGTCAAACGCATACAAGAAGAGTATCCTTTGGATATGACCATGCGTATCTCGCACGAGGCGATCTATCGGTATATCTATGTGCTCCCGCGCGGTTCATTAAAGCAGATACTCATCAAGGCGCTCCGTCAGGAGCATAAGTACCGGAGAAAACAGAAGCGTGGAAATGTTGAGGAAACACGTGGGAAAATCGCTGATATGCTCTCAATTGAAGAACGGCCACACGAGGTTGCCGACCGCTCTGTCCACGGCCACTGGGAGGGCGATCTCATCATGGGAAGATACAAGAGAACAGCTCTGGGTACGCTCGTGGAGCGCACCACCCGCTACACCATCCTCGTGCCGCTGGGAAAGAACAAAGACGCGGTGAGCGTACGGAAAGCATACACAAGGGAGTTGGGAGCGTTGCCCCAAGAAATCGCCAAGACGCTCACCTACGATCAGGGGAAAGAGATGAGCGAACACAAACAATTCACGATTGATACCGGTATGCAGGTATACTTCGCTCATCCGGGAAGTCCCTGGGAGCGCGGCACGAACGAAAATACCAATGGGCTCATCCGACAGTACTTCCCTAAAGGTACGGAATTTGACAAGGTTTCTACGCGAGAGATCAAACGGGTGCAACGGGAACTCAACGACCGTCCCCGCGCCGTGTTACACTACAAGAAGCCTGATGAAGTTATTAATCAACTCGTTGCGTTAAAAGTTTGAAACCAAGAAGAAAAAAACCAGCATGCGAAATAAAAACCTCACTCCGAAAAGAGAAGGGGAATTAATTACCATCGAAATGTTTGTCCCCGAAACCCACGCCGAAAAAGTCCGCCACGCGATGGGAGAAGCGGGCGCGGGGAGAATAGGAAACTACACGCACTGCAGTTTTTCGGTGAAGGGAATCGGGAGGTATCAGCCGGGACAAGGAGCGGCGCCTGCCCTCGGCAGAGTTGGGAAACTTGAGGAGGTGAAGGAAGAGCGCATCACGATGCAGTGCGAACGGCGGTTGATAAAGAAGGTTGTTACTGCTATAAAGAAAGCGCATCCGTACGAGGAAATTCCTGTGTATGTGTATCCGCTCCTGGATGCGAATTTAACTTCAGGCTAGAGAATAAAACGCCGCCTTAACTCAGTTGGTAGAGTACCACTTTCGTAAAGTGGGTGTCCCCAGTTCGATCCTGGGAGGCGGCTCCAGATGAATTAGCTTGTTAGTTTCTTGGCGTCTTTTTTGTGAACATTTGTTTGATTGTGTCATCCCCCACTTTTCGGAAAAAGTGGGGGATTGCGGCACTACGAACGCCGCTCATGCGAATACCCTGCGCTTGTGCGCAGGGTAAATTCAGGGCGACCAGACACGGGTTAATGCCCCGCGGTGTCGCTCTTAAGATTTACTTTTCTTTGCATTTTGCTACTATACCACCATAAGGAGGTTACGCCGGGCGTCGGTTTAGTTAGCTCAAACCAAAAGGTCCGGCAACATTGCGCCCCCGGGAAAACTGTTCCCGTCATTTGTGGCTTCTTAGAGGATCCTTCATGGCGGTAGCGTCATCACCTTTTTCCCGCGGGGCGCATTTGTTGGGACGAATTCATTTCGACTTTAGCCGGGGGGCGGCGCTCCCCACACTGGCGTACGTGGAAACCGTAATCTGGTTCCTTCCATACCAGCCAGTCGGCGTCGTCTCCCGGTGATTTGTTCCTTTGCCCCTTAGTGAGGGGTACGAAAATTCCGCCAGAGGTTTTAAGAGTACGTTCGCGGCCGAAAAACGTCGTGCCGACGAAATGGCCGTTGCTCTTAAACTCTGGCGGTTTATTTCGGCTAGCGAGGAGCGCCGCGCAAACTTCTTAGTTTGCATGGCGTCCTTTATGTTAATCCCTCTGCCTGTGGATATCTTTCTTTGTAAAACAAGCTATGCCGAAAACGCTTTTCTTTTGTCAAAGAATCTGGAAAGTGAATGACTTGCTGTTCGTCTTACCTCGCGTATTTCAGCGTTTGAAATACTCTTTTGGCCAATTGATGTTTCAAACATCGCAGGGCCCAAAGTTTGGTTTTGCCTTCCGAGAGTTTCCTTTGATAATACTCCTTGCCCGTAGGATCACCTTTGATGGCGATTTGCCCGAGAGCTATGGTGTGAATTGCCCGATTGAGCTGTCTGTTGCCGAATGGGTTGGTGTGCATTTTGTGTTTTCTGCCACTTGAGTGTGGAGTAGGGGCAATGCCGGCATACATACTGAAGTGGTGTTTGTTTTTGAATCGTTTGACGGTAATGACCTCAGCCATAATGGAACAAGCGGTAATCATGCCACACCCATGTATGGCGGTGAGAGCTTCGGCTTCTTTGGAAGTTTCCCCAATGACACTGACCTCTTTTGATATTGTGTAAATCTGATTTTCAACAAAAAGAAGCCGGCTAAGTCTCCTGATAATGCTAGTAGCCAGAATTGTTTTGTTTTCTTTTAAATCATCCAAAAACCATTTAATTGCTTTCTTGCTGAATGACCGTGGACAATGCAGACGATAGCTTTCCGTGTAATGTTGGTGTATCAGACAATGTAGTTGATTCTTGGTAATTGTTTTTTGTTTGGTTAAATCTCGGCGCTCCATCAAAAGCAGATCCAAAGATCTTGCTATCTCAAGCTCTTTTGTATTTGCTATACTCTCTTTGGCGGGTAGTGTGTCCTCATATTTTGTGAGAATGACCTTGCCTACCCGTTTTGCGTCAACAGAATCGCTTTTGTCGTGTTTTGTTGACTTGTTACGTTCCCGCTCCGTAAGGATGGCGGGAACGTAGCGTATATGGTAGTTCTTGCTCCTCAAGTCTTCCACCAAATGGATTCCATAACTGTTCACATCCTCAAGTCCCACAATGATGTTTTCCTTAATACCCATCTGCTCTAGCCAATCCGTGTATGTTTCCAAAGTATTGTTGGTGAAGTTGAGCGTTCCTCTCTCTTCTCCCCAGGCGTTCATAGCCACAGCGGTATGACTATATTTATGCACATCAACACCAACAACAATTGAGTTTTGATTCAATGTTTGCATATGTTTTTAAGTTAACTGTTAAATCGCCATCGACCAGAGACAATCCACATCCAGCGTATTCCTTTATCGTAAGCCACCAAGCACTTTGCGTGAAAAGTGCTTGGGGCACCTTTCTATTAAACCAAAGATGCGCAATGTCTCATGTTCTTCCCCGGGTAGTCTGACCGAGGCCATACCGTCTAGGGAGGAAGTCCTCCGGAGGCGGGCAAGCAGGATGCCATGAACCACGGGGAAGAATATGCGACTTTAAAAATCTAACATAGAAAGTCTGAGCGAAGTCGAAACAAAGGGTTTAATACCCCGCAGCTCTGCTGCGGGGAAGAGCGAGGCTTTGCGAGCACCTTATGTGGGCGGAGCTCTGCTCCGCGGTTAATACCCTTTATTCGCAGCCATTCGTTGATTCGTATAATTCGTATTTTCGTATATAATTCCTGCCATGAGGAAGAAGAAACTCATCGTCGCGAACTGGAAGATGAACCCGGGAAGCGCAGCCGAAGCCCGGGTGCTATTTAATAAAACCAAACAGACCGGAAGCCGTCTTGATAAAGTGGAAACGGTCATCTGTCCTCCGTTTCCCTTCATCGGACTCTTCGCGCGCGCCGGCACGACGCGGGTGTTTCTTGGCGCGCAGGATGTATTTTGGGCGAACTCGGCGCGCGCGACGGGAGAGGTAAGCCCGGAGATGCTCAAAGACCTCGGGGCTTCATATTGCATCATCGGACACTCAGAGCGGCGCGCGCTTGGGGAAACCGATGATAGTGTCTCAAAGAAACTGCGCGCCGCGCTTGCCGAAGGACTCACTCCGATTGTCTGTGTGGGAGAAAAAGAGCGAGACGCCGAGGGGCGATATTTTGGGATACTCAAAGCTCAGCTCACCGCGTCGTTTTCCGGCATAACGCGGGCGCAGTTTCGCGATATCTCTATCGCTTATGAACCGCTGTGGGCTATCGGGAAGAGCGCGCGCGAGGCCGCGGAACCACGCGTCATCCGTGAAATGTCCATTTTTATACAAAAAGTACTGTCCGACCTGTACGGAGAAGAAGCCGCACGACTTCCGAGAATTCTCTACGGCGGCTCTGTTGAGGAAAGAAATACGACGCCAATTCTTGCGGAGGGAGGAGTATCGGGGTTGCTCGTCGGACACGCGAGCTTGAATGCAGAGGGGTTTGGAAAGATGCTCAAGACGGCTAATGCTGTATAAAACACAAAGCACAATGCCCAATACCCAAACAAACCTTACAAAACACAATACACCCGCCTGCGCCGACCTGCCTGCCGAAGCTCCGGCGCAGGCAGGAGCGGCTTCGGCAGGCAGGCAAAAAACCAAAAGGATTAATTAGGTTTGTGCTTTGCATAGTTTGAGGTTTTGTTTGGACATTGTGTACTGTGTTTGGGGTAGTTTATCAACCATGTCTCTCCCTCTTCTCAAAAACACTGGCGATTTAAAAGGCAAACGCGTGCTACTCCGGCTTGACCTAGATGTACCCGTTCTAAAGGGAGCGGTGCAAAACGCTTTTCGCATTGAGAGCGCAAGAGAAACCCTTACATTTCTTCGCGAGGGAGGAGCGAGAACGCTCATTATCGGACATATTGGCCGCGACCAGAAAGAAACTCTCCGGCCCGTGTTTGAGTATTTAAAGCAGTCTTTACCCGTTGCGTTTGCGGAGACCCTAGAAGATGCGAGGAAGAAAATGGCGGGACTTTCAGCGGGAGAGTTTCTTTTGCTTCAGAATCTCCGTAGTTTTCCGGGAGAGACGAAGAATGATGTTGCATTTACAAAAGAACTCGCTTCGCTTGCCGACATTTTTGTAAACGAAGCGTTTGCAGTATCCCACCGCGAACACGCGTCCATTGTGGGAGTTCCCGCGCTTCTTCAAAGCTTTGCCGGCTTTGTGTTTGCGAAGGAAGTGGAATATCTTTCAAAAGTGTTTACTCCCGCGCATCCGGCCTTACTTATTTTAGGTGGCGCAAAGTTTGAAACCAAAATCCCGCTCATTGAAAGATTTCTTAACATTGCGGACGACATCTATATATGCGGCGCGCTCGCGAACGACATCTATCGCGCGCGCGGATATGAAACGGGCGTCTCGCTTGTTTCCGACTGCAAAATTAGTCAGGCGTTACTTGAGAGTCCCAAGATGCATATTCCTTCCGATGTCATCATTCGCGCGGATTCCGGAAATGAGGAAAAGGGAGCGGATAATGTCGGCAAGACAGAAAAAATCGTGGATGCCGGTTCGGACGCGCTTGCGGATTTGCGGGCACTCGTTGAAAAAGCGGCGTTTGTTCTCTGGAACGGCCCGCTTGGCCTGTACGAAGAAGGGTTTGACCAAGGCACAATCGCACTTGCGCAAGCGCTTGTCGAGTGCGATGCCGAGACAGTTATCGGCGGAGGCGACAGTATTGCAGTTGTTTCAAAACTTGGCCTCCTCGAGCGCTTTTCTTTTGTTTCAACCGGCGGCGGGGCGATGCTCGAGTTTTTGGCGAAGCAAACACTCCCGGGGATTGAGGCGCTACGTAATTCAGCAAGTAGAAAGTAGCTGGTAGAAAGTAGGAGAGAAAAGAAGTCGTCGTTGACGCACCTTCTTTTTTGTGGAGAATGAGAGCAGGCACAAAAAACCAACAGCAGAAAGGCATATTATGGCGCAACAGACATTGCAAGAGATGGACAATAAAGCATTCTTGGCAAAAACGGATGTACTTTGGGAAGCTCTTGAACGGCAGGTAGAAAGAAATCCGCTGGGCGATTGGACAGTACAATCGGTCAAAGAAGAAGTTCGGCGAAGACTACTTGGGAGGCAAGTAGTCGTAACGGAGGCAATCCCCATTACGGTGGAGGTTGAAAAGCTCAACCTTTCGGACATGACTCTCGCGCATCCTCACGCCGCTCACTTCCACGGGACACCCTATCGCCTTACGGTGACCAGCGGCGATACGGCCGTATCGCACGGGTTCTTTTCAGAAACTGAAACTGACGCGTTCCTACTCGGGCTTGAGACCGCTCGGAGATTCGGCTTTTCGTTTGCATATCTTTCTAACATACCGTCGCCATAGCTGTCGTGAGTGAACCATCGGGACGAGGTAGCAGAAAAGTGATGCCTAGGAATCCACAGTTCAAGCAGTCTTGCGATGGCGCGAGACTGTTTTTGTTTGTCGTCTATGATGGGACTGTTGCCGAATGATAAAATCAGCAATCTTGCTACGCAGGAATAAGGGTTATTTGGGACAAAAAGTGGCAAAAACGCTATTCGGCAACAGTCCCATGATGGCTCCAGAAAAGCAACAACCATCATTCTTTTCTCCACGCGCGCCGCCATGCGCCGCTGTGCCTCATGAGCGGGCAGGAAATTGACGCCAGATACGCGATGACAAGAAGCGCAAACGCACTCTGGTACAAATTCACTTCATTCTTAACGCTGAAGAGGAAGTAATACAGAAACACATACCACAGCGTCGCCTCAACGAGCGCAAGCAGCCAATCTTTTGTGTTCATGTTATTGATGCATAAGACTGATAATGTTTTTATGTCCTTGAAATAATGCTCGACCCGCATCATTTCGCTTCTTTCTTAAAGGCGAGCATCACCCAACATCGTCCTTTCTAGACGCAAGGTAATTTGTGCGCATAATGTATGGTAGAACTGCAACAGACATGACCTATGAAACCAACACACAAGCGGTACAGAAAAATGCAGTCGTTCTTTGAGAATCTTCCCCAAGGCCGTACATACGGAGAAGTTGCGGAGAAACTTGGAGAGCCGATAAATACGGCAACACGGTGGGGTAAGATATTCGGTTACTCGTTTGTTGACGGCCGATTTCGGAGCGGGCGGAAGCGACGGGCAACCACACGCATTCCTCCTCGGCGCATGTATGCTCGTGCGGCGAGATTGCAATTTACGCGAAGTGAAAAAGACTTACTGCTCGGTCTTACGAACACGGGGCTCTTTGGAACTCTTGGCGCTCTGCACATCAAGCGGTAGATGGGAATCGCGTGGTGCGGCCTCAATCGGGAGGCCGCTTTTTCTTCCGCCTCGCATTCAACTCTTAAGCGCCGCTTTTATCTTCTCCGCCACAAGCTCGCGTTCTTTGCCGTAGTATTCTTTGCCGACCCATAGTGAGAATGAATCTTTGCCATAACGCGGCATGACGTGCATGTGCGCGTGAAAAACAATCTGCCCCGCGTGCGCGCCATTGTTCATGCCGATGTTCACCCCCTTCACGCCGATGTTACGCATCGCGTCTGCTATTTTTTTAGCGGCGACCGCGACTTTTGCCACCAGCGCATCCGGCATATCGTGGATGTTCTCAAAATGTTTTTTCGGTATCACCAAGGTATGCCCGGGGTTGACCGGCTTAATATCAAGAAAGGCAGCGACGCTTTCGTCCTCGTACACTTTTGTGCACGGGAGCTCTCCTCTGATGATTTTACAGAAAATGCAGGAAGACATAGTTAGTAGAGAGTAGCTAGTAGTTGGTAGTATATAAGGAAAGAGGAAAAAAGAAAAAGCCTCTGACGAGAGGCTGTGAGAAACTGGAAGACAAGTGCCTTGATACTAAACTCGCTCAAACTTCCTAAGAAAGTTTACCCAGCCTCCGTGGGAACACAGGGCTGTGACCCATACTCGAACACACCTAGACAACCTGTGTCCTTTCCCGACAAGAACATCTCTACAACTTCCATTTGCCTGCAGGTAAGAACGGAAGATACCCAAGGTCGCTTTTCCGTTCGGTCTCGTGAAGACCACAAGCCCTTGCCGCAGTGAACCGAAATAGGCGATGAGACAAACATTGAATATCCCGCGTCGAGAGAATACTCGGTAGGGGGGATTGATGCAGGGAGTCAATTTCTGAGCAAGGTTCGGCTTTTTCTCAAGGACGGCGCGTAAGGCCAGTGTGGCGCTTCTCAAGAGTTGCTGCGAGTTTTTGGTTTTCATATCAAAACATTCTATTCTTTCCACAGCATAGCATTTTTTCAAGAAAGCAGGAAACATCATGCATGTTACAATAACAATTATGCCGAAATATTCAGTCAGAGAAGCGCCGCCTTCGGAAATAGAACGAGAACTTTTGGGATATTCGCCGCTTGTGCGGCAGCTTCTCGTTGGGAGAGGCATTGTGAGCGCGGAAGAAGCGGAGAAATTTTTGAATCCGCATTATGAGAATCATTCGCATGACCCTTTTTCAATGAAGGACATGGAAAAGGCGGTAAAGCGTGTTTTGCGCGCAATTCAAAACAACGAGCGTATAGCTATCTTTAGCGACTATGACGCCGACGGCATTCCCGGAGCCGTGGCGCTTCACGATTTTTTCAAAAAGCTAGGTTATTTGAATTTTGAAAACTATATTCCTGACCGCCACGGCGAAGGCTTTGGACTCAATGTGAAAGCGGTCGAGCAATTGAACAATGCTGGCGCAAAACTTCTCATCACTATTGATTGTGGCATTACAGATACCGAAGAAGTTGCCAATGCAAATGAACTCGGAATGGACGTAATTATTACTGACCACCACCTGCCTCCTCCTTCGCGCAAGGCTTCGGAAGGGCAAGCGCGCGACGGTCTTCCTCCCGCTTTCGCAATTCTTAATCCCAAACAAGCTGACTGCGCGTATCCCGAAAAGATGCTCTGCGGTTCCGGAGTCGTATTCAAGCTCATTCAAGCTCTCTGTTCCCATCTTTCTCTAAACGCTAAACGCTATACGCTAAACGCTATTTCTCCTGGTTGGGAGAAATGGCTTCTTGACCTCGTCGGTCTCGCCACTCTCTCCGATATGGTGCCGCTTACCGGCGAAAATAGAGTATTCGCCCATTTCGGATTGAAGGTCCTGCGAAAATCGCCGCGGCGAGGTCTCTACGAACTCCTTTCAGTTCTCCGTCTAAACCGCGCCGAGCTTACCGAAGACGATATCGGGTTTTCCATTGCGCCTCGCATCAACGCCGCCTCCCGCATGGGGGCTCCTATGGACGCCTTTCGGCTTTTTGCCACCACGGACGAAGCCGAAGCCGCTACGCTTGCGAGGCACTTGGACAAAATTAACAACGAGCGCAAGGGTAAAGTCGCTTCTCTCATCAAAGAAGTCCGGAGAATTGTGGAGGAAAAAGGCCCGCGACGCGTCATCGTTGCAGGGAACCCCAACTGGCGCCCGGCGCTCCTTGGACTCGTCGCGAACTCGCTTGCGGAAGATATGCGTTGCCCGGTATTTCTGTGGGGAAGGGAAGAAAGCATTGAACTTAAAGGTTCATGCCGTTCCGGCGGGGGCGTGAATCTGTCGCTTCTTATGCAGGAGGCGCGCTCGGTGTTCTCCGATTTCGGCGGGCATAAGGAGGCGGGCGGATTTTCAACCACACTTGAAAAAGTGCACCTGCTTGAAGCGGAACTGGAACGCGCCTACGAGAAGGTTCGCACTGAATATGTTGCGGAGGTGCTTCCGCTCGCTGATGCCGCGCTTTCTCTTGATGCGGTTACCTCTCGGACCTATGCGGATGTTCTGCAGTTGTCCCCGTTCGGGGTGGGAAATCCAAAACCAGTTTTTCTTTTTGAAAACATTAAGGTAAAAAAGCTGGAACAGTTTGGCAGGGAAAAACAGCATCTGAAACTTGTCTTCGCAAAGTCAGACGGCGTCTTTGTCAATGCCATACGATTTTATGCGACACCGGCAGACTTTTCCACGGAAGTCAGGGAAGGACAATCAATCAATCTTCTGGCCCACCTTGAAAGGTCAACCTTCGGCAATCGCGTTGAGCTTCGTCTGCGGATAGTTGACATTATCTGATTTGTATTCTACATTTGGTTTGGCAGTACAAAGACATCTAGATACCTAATGAAAAACAAACTCCGTTTCATCGTCACCCTGACACAAACCACCAAGCAACGCACCAAAAGATTCCACGCCAAGGCCGAAAGGCTTGTTTCCATGGTGTGTCCCAACACAGAGACGACCTTTGACCCGCAGGAGAACAAATTGACGGTAATCGGCATCCGAACATCCGTAGGATTGCATTTGGCCCAAACGGCCATCATCGCACTTGCCGAAGGTATGGATTTGACTCTTGTTGGCACGGATTTCTACCTGCACCACATCGCGTCTCATTAACCGACAGCGACTTATCTCCCCCGAGCTTTACCGCGGCTCGGGGGTTTTTCTTTGTGTGTGATATTCTTACGGCATGAATCCTCAATCTAGTATCACCATTTTCACCGACGGCGCTTCGCGCGGGAATCCAGGACCCGGCGGGTTCGGAGCCGTTCTCATTTTTCCAAGCCCAAATGAGAAGAATAACGAAGTAGGAATTATGAATTATGAAGTAAAAGAGCTTGGGGGAAGGGAAGAATATACAACGAACAACCGCATGGAACTTAGAGCCGCCATCGAAGCACTGCGATTTGTTTCTTCACTAAACGCTAAACGCTTAACGCTATACGCTGACTCCTCATACCTTATCAACGGCATCACAAAGTGGATTTTCGGTTGGCAGAAGAATGGCTGGAAGACAAAAGCAAAGAAGGATGTGGAAAATCGTGATTTGTGGGATGAGTTGACGAATATAACAAGAGGCAAGGATATACAGTGGAAATATGTCGGCGGTCATGTAGGTGTCGCGGGAAATGTACGCTGTGATGAAATTGCAACCTCGTTTGCCGACGGTAAACCGCTCACACTCTATTTTGGTGTTCTTGAGAATTACGGAATAAGAAATATCTTGGATATGGCCGTAAACAGCAAACTGGCAGAGAAGAAGCAATCGGGAAGAACTAGAAGCAATGTGAAGGCGTACTCATATGTGAGCTTGGTGAATGGCCGCGTTGCAACTCATAAGACATGGGCCGAATGCGAGCAGAGAGTTAAAGGGAAGAACGCACGGTACAAAAAAGCGCTCTCGGCGGATGAAGAGCAGAAGCTTATTGCAGAATGGGGCAAACGCTAACTGACAACATTTTTTATACGGCTATCTCCGGTTTCGTGGCCGGTATTTTTGTCCGTTCGTTTCTCGAAATCGGGATTGCGTTTTCGCTCCTCTTTATCTTCCTCGGGGGCATTTTCTGCTTTCTTTTTATACTCCGCGGCTATATGCCTCGCATCGCGCTACTTTCTGGACTGTTTCTTTTCGCGGCGGGTCTTGGCATGGCACGCTTTGATATTGCGGACAAAAACGCAACAAGGAGCGGATTAGAAGCGTATGTTGGTAAAACATTGACGCTCCAAGGCATCATCGCGGACGAACCAGATGTGCGCGAAGGAGTCACGCGGCTCATACTTAGGGTTGACTTGCCTCTTGGCGCGGCGAAGGCGCTGCTCACCGTTCCCCACGAGCCGGTGTTTCGCTACGGAGACCGCGTCAGTGCAGAGGGAAAACTGGAGCGGCCGAGAAATTTTACCGACGAAGAAACTGGGCGCGAAGTTGATTATGTATCCCACCTTGCGAAAGACGGCATA
>Ga0209212_1001324_pt1 | contig 41340 bp, 38 predicted proteins | sample RifGroC2_FD_183996 | JGI IMG/M metagenome (GOLD analysis project Ga0209212, IMG submission 183996) | Groundwater microbial communities from Rifle, Colorado, USA - Groundwater C2 (SPAdes) (version 2) | ecosystem: Environmental > Aquatic > Deep subsurface > Groundwater | place: Rifle, Colorado... | reverse complement strand
GGCGCTTCCGCCGTGCCTACCGCCGTAAGCGCGCCGATGTTCTGCAGCCGGGAATTCAAAAGCTTTATTATCACGCCCGGCGCTATCGTCAGCCGGCTGCCGCTGATGCCGACGCTCACGTCACCCGAACGGATAATGTACGGAATCCCGACCAATCCCCAAGTATTATTTTGGGAAACACCGCCGCTGGGCAGATCGATGCCGTTAACCGGGCTTCCGAAAGAAGAATTGCCGGCGCCGGAAGGAAAAGATGTCAGATCGGCCGTTATCGCCGCTACGGACATCGTCGCTACGGTCACATTATTGAATTGCGGAGAAGAGTTAGTCAACCCGACTTTCTGGCCGAAACGCACAATAGTGTTAGCCAACTGCGCCCCGGAAGAGTTAGTGAATTGTAACACGCCCCATTGGCCGCCCGCCCCCGCGCCGGAACCCCCGGCTTCCCCATCCTGGCTTGATGTAATGATCACAGGTTCCGCCTGGGTACCGGCTGTGATCAAGGCGCCGTTGACCGTTACCCCGACACCGGGATTGATAAGCAGGACAACTCCGGGCTGTATTGTAAGGGTTTTTCCGGAGGCGACCGTCAAATTGGAAATTACCTGATATGGGCTGCCAGAAGCATCAAGAACCCCCTCGATGTTGCCGGAAAGTGCGGCAGCTGATGCCGATGATATCCCCAATACAAAAACACTACCGGCCAGGCCGGCGGACGCAATGTTGGCAATATACCCTTTAAACAGTTTTTTGAGGCCCGTGTTGACCATACATTATGATGCACACCAGATTAAAAAACACGAATATGCAGGCAAACAGCGATTTACTTAAGGCATGTATACTAGTTAATAAATCCCGAAACTCCCGGGCATAGTATAAAGGATAAGTCCCGGTTTGTCAAATTCGCGCGCGTCAGATTTTTTAGGGTTTTACGTCGAGCATCAAAATGGCGAATTTACATATAAATAGCCCCTCGCTGGGACACAAACCCGCTTTGCGATGGCTATTGGGATGGGATTTTATCGGCAGCCGGGGTTTCGTTCTGCTATTCCGTTATACAATCCGGCGGCCGCGGCGGCGGTGGCTTTCAGGGTGTGGTGTTTCGTGTAATGCTCTCTGGAACGGGCTGAAAGGTAGACCAGCTCCTTCGGGCTGGAGGCCACGCTTAAGATAGCCGCGGCCAGCGCCGCGGGGTTGCCGGGCGGAACAAGCAGGCCGGCCTGGCCCCAGCCGAGCGATTCGGGGTTGCAGCCGGCGTCGGAGGCGATTATGGCGAGCCCCGCGCGCATGGCCTCAAGCAAGCCCTGGTCTGAAACCGTTCTAACGGCCGGGGAAACGAATATTTCGGCGTCGGCCAACAGGTCTCCGGCGTCCCGCCTGAAGCCCAGCAGCTTCACCCGGCTCTCGAGGCCGGCTTTCCGGATCCTCTCTTTAAGCGGCTGCTCGTCCGGGCCGGCCCCGGCTATGGCGCAATAGACGCTGTCCGGCATTTTTTTAACCGCAAGCGCCATCGCGTCTATAAGGACCGCAAAACCTTTTTCAGGTTCCAGCCTGCCGAACGAACAGACAAGCGTGTCCCTGTCCTTCGCACCCAATTCGGCCCGTATCCGGCTTTTCCTCAGATACTTGAAGTCTTCCAGGCCACGCGGCAGCGTAAAGCATTTTTTTCCGTGGCGGTATTCCGCCTCGAGTTCGGCGCAGGCGCACTCCCCGGACAAAACAAGAGCGGCGGCTTGTGAAAGCGCTTCGCGCCTAAGGCCATCCAGCCACTTCGGCCTTGCCCCGCTATAGCCCGCCTCGGGCGTAAAAAGAAGAGGCTTTGCCTTTATTGCGGGACTATCCAGACCTTTAAGCGCCAGCACGGCCGCGGCGTCCCAGGCGTGGAACATATCCGCCGTTTCCAGTTCGTCCGTGTACTCCTGAAGTTTCGCCTTATACGCCCGGACAATGCCGGCAAGATCCAACCGCGCTTTCAGGCCGCTCAGGCCGCGGGCGAACAGGCCCGTAGGCGCGTGCACGGCGGCGGGCATGGCTTCCACCGCCGCTGTAAATATCCGCGGCCGCTCGTAACGCGCCACCGCCGAGGCGGTCCAGCCCAAAGCGTCCGAAGCGGCGTTCACGGCGGTAACCAGGCGCAATATGTCCGCCCCGGCTTCCAGGCCGGAACGGGCGTATGCCCTGCCCAGGGCCGTGAGATAGACAACGTTCTTCATTCCTCTTTCCGCATCTCCTGCGGTCCGACCACGCTGTTCAACGTGATTTCTTTTGCGGACCGGCGGCTTAAAAGACCTTCATAAACGCGTTCATGAGCCTCTATCATTTTTTCAAGCCCGAAGTTTACGACCGCGATGTCCCTCCCCCGCGCGCCCATTTCCCGGCAACGCTCCCTGTCGCTGAACAGGGCCGTTATGGCCGCAGCAAGCGCGCCGCTGTCCCCCGCCGGCACAAGAAGGCCGCTAACCCCGTCAGCGACACTTTCGTCGACCCCTTCGATATTCGAGGCCAGGACCGGTTTCCCCATCGTCATCGCCTCAAGCACGCTCATGGGGAAGCCTTCTCTCAGCGAAGGAAGCAGCATAACATCCACCGCGCCCAGGGCGGGCCTGATATCTTTCATGAAACCGGTGAAAATGAAGTTGTCCTCCAGCCCGGAACATTTAACTTCCGCCTTCAGGCTTCTTTCCAATTCTCCCTCTCCGGCTATCAGGTATTTTACTGCGGCGGCCTTGCTGCCGCTATCCTTAAGTTTTCGGGCCGCCCCGATAAGAAATGAAAGCCCCTTCTCCCAGCTCAACCTGCAGAAAGCGCCCGCCAGAAAAACATCCTTGTCGATTTTCAGCTCCGCGCGCAGCCGGGCCGCGTCGGCCGGGGCGCAGACATATTTCTCCGATTCTATCCCGTTATAAATGCGCGCCACCTTTTGAGGCGGTATTGCGCGGTAACGCAGTAATTTTCGTTCGATGTGCCCGGCCACGGCTATAAATTTGTCTACGCGCACTTCGCCAAACCGGTCGAAAGCCAGATACACCGCCTTTTTCAACGCCCCGATATTGTATTCCTCTACCGGCGCGGCGATCGTGGAAACGACCGCGGCCCCGCCGGCCAGGCGCGCGGCGGCCCTCGCATAGAAGTTCGCGCGCGAGCCCTGACTATGGACCAGATCTATCCCCTTTTTGCGGATGATCGCGGCCAGGCGGAGAACGTTCAGCGGGGTGACGAGAGACCTTATGTCGAAAGGGATCAGTTCGCAGCTCCTGGCTATCTCCTCCGTGAAGCGTTCAGAAGCCGCACCGGCGGAACCGGGCAGACAGGCGGTATGAACGGCATAAGTCTCCTTATTCAGCCCGTTGATGAGCTGCGCGAACGCCCGCTCCCCACCGCCGTAACACTCGTTCTCTATGACGTACAAAATATCTTTTTTTTTCATACCGGAAGAATTTCTTCGTAAATGCTTTCCAGTTTGGAAGCCAGGGACTCCCAGCCGTGGCCCGCTTCCACCGCTTTCCTGGCGGAAACCCCGAGACCGGCCGCCAGCCCCGGCTCCGACAGCGCCTTAAGCAGCGCCGCCGCGAGCTCCGGGGCCGAAGAAGCGCAAAGGTAATCTTTCCCCGCCGCTGCATTTACGCCTTCGGCCGCCACAGGCGTCATGACAACGGCCTTGCCCATAGCCATGGCTTCCAGCACTTTATTCTTTATCCCGGTCCCCATTCTCAACGGGCAGACGACGGCGGCCGCCGCCGTTAAATACGGGCGCACATCCGGAACGTGCCCGGAAAACACCACGCTGCCCGGCGCCGCGCCGCGCGTTGCCGGTTCCGCGCCGCCCGTGCGTCCCAATACCCTAAAAATTATTTCGGGCCGCTTTTTTAAAACGAGCGGCAGCACTTCGGAACAGAAAAAGGCTACCGCGTCCCTGTTCGGGGGATAGCTCAGGGGACCGGCAAAAACCACTTCCGGCCTTTTCGTCGGCTCGGGGACCCGCTCCGGTTTAAAATAGTCCAGGTCCACACCGTTAGGCAGAACTCGCAGCGGCAGACCTGCGTTAATGCCGAGAAGAAAATCCCTGTCCTGCGGACTGGCCAGCAGCCCCGCGTCGAAACGGCGGTATTGTTCGGGCTCATAAGCCCTGAGCTTGCGCCAATCCACCCACGCAAGGAACCGATGTCTTATCCCCAGCGGGAACCCGGCCTGCTGGAGGGTATTGCGCGCGTTGCAGTCCACTCCGTCCAGTATTTTTATCCTGCCGGCGGCAGGCGGTACGTATTGAGCCATTGCTATCGAACTGCAGTGCACTACGTCAAAGGCGGCGCCGCTGCAGAGCTCCCCGACCGCTTTGAACATCTCCGCCGACCGGAACTGGTCGCCGAGGAAATACGGCCTTCGGCCGAAAAGATTCGCGGCCCGGGCGGCGAGGCCCGTTCTGGGACGTCTGACTATAACCCTCGAACGCGAAGACAGCCCGGCGGGAAGGACTACGCTCCCGCCCGGGTCCGCAAAGCAGACAAAAGTCACCTCATGCCGCCGCGCAAGATGTTTAAGCCAGTGGAAAGGCCGGACCGTGTTGGGGAGCAGGGGTTGCGTGCAGGGAAAGGGGGCGAGGAATAGTATTCTCATGCCTTCTCCGCCAGGGCGTCATATATAGCGTACAGCCGGCCGGCCGAAGCGGGCGAGAAGCGTTCTTTTACCCGGGCCCGGCCGGCCCTGCCCATGGCCGCCGCCTCCGCTCCGTTCTCGAGCAGCCGCAGCACGGCGGCCGCCAGGGCGGCGGGATCGGCCGGCGGGACCAGCAGGCCGCTGACTCCGTCCTCTATTATTTCTTCCGGGCCGCCGCACCGGGTCGAGACCACCGGGGTTTCACACGAAAGAGCTTCGGCTACGGCAAGGCAAAATGATTCCCTCCGGGAAGAGCAGACCATCGCGTTCATACAGGAAAAAAGCTCTGGCATATCATTCCTGTACCCCGCCATTATAACGCTGGAGCCCAGCCCGAATTCTTTTACCCAGCCGGCGACCTCCGCCTCATAACCTTCGTCGGCAAGGCGGTCGAACAATCTGGCCCCGATCATAAGGAACCTGGTGTCCGGATATTTCTTCCTGATATCCGCCGCGGCCTGCAGAAAAAGACGGTGCCCTTTTACTTCCTGCAGCCTGGCGGCTATTCCAACCACGAAAACTCCGGGCGGAATGGAAAATTCCGCCCTCGCTTTACCCGCCTCCGCGGACTTCCGGAAACGTAAAGTATCTACTCCGGGATAAAGGGTCTCCACCTTGCCCGGGGGAATACGGCCGCCCGAGAGGAGAAAAGCGCGCACCGTCCCCGACACTGCCGCCACCTTTGAGGCGAAAAGATCTATAAGCCTGCCCTGCAACCCGCCGCCGGAAGTCCACCCATGATCGCTCCAGATCAGCGGTATCCCGAGGACCTTGGCGGGGAGGGCCGAGAACACGAAGCCGTTGAAGCAATTGGAATGCACCAGCGCGGGCCGCATGGACAGGAACAGTCTGAAAAACCGCAGGATCCCGGGCAATGAAATATAAGGCAAAAAGCCGGCCAGCCTGCCTATCCGCCCGAACGGGAAGACCGTCACCGGCACCCCCATGTTCCTGAGTTTTTCCGTCAGCCGGCCTTCACAGGCGCACAGGACGGACGGCTGGAATTTATTCCTGTCCAGACCCGCTATCCATGAAAGGAGTATTTGTTCTCCGCCCCCCAGGTCGGCCAGTTCGCTTATGTAAAGTGCTTTTTTCGACATAACCTAGCCGCTTCAGAAAATAAGACGGTCGGAATTCGCGGCAATTCTTTCAAAAAGTCTGCCGTACAGACCGCATCTCAGCAGACTGCCGTCCGACCAGTTCGCGTTTTCGCCAAAAGGTCTGAGAGGCAGCATGTATCCGCTCTGCCCCTGCCGTTCAAGCACATCATATTCCAGGTTCGCCCTTTCCATCAGAAAAAGCGCCAGCAGCGGCCTCAGCATCCCCTCGCGGAGATCAAGGCCGTTCGATACCCTTTTAAGCGCCGCGCGCGCCAGTTCGCTGCGCGCTCCTTCGCGCAGGAACAACGACGAAAAATTATCAAGACGGCGCGTCCCTTCCTCTTCCGCGGGCCCCGCGCCGGCCACGGAGCAGGTGAGCAGGAAAAAAAGGTCATGCAGCGGCATCCCCCCGTGGAAAGACTCCGCCCAATCTATCACCCGCAGCCCGCCTTCACCGAAATAAATATTCATGGGTGAGAAATCTCCATGGACAAAGACCCTGCGGCATTCCCGGTCCAGGCACTCAAGGTCCGCTTTAAGCCCGTCAAGGAACCTGGCGGCGCCTGCGGAGAGAGGATACCGGGTCCTGAATTTTTCCGCGGCGGGAACCGCCTTCTTTTCCCCGTCCGCGGGACGGCCGCTTTCACGGGCCAGGCGGCCCAGCCACGACGACGCTTCGAGCAGCAGCGCCGAAGCTTTTTTTTCGCGGGAGAACAGGCATTGAGCCATTTCCGCTCCGAGAGGTATCCCTCCGACAGCTTCCTCCGCGATAAAAGCCGCGCCCAGGCAATTCCCCTCATGCAATAACTTCGGCGCCGCGCTGTTCACCCCGGCGGAGAGCTTCTCCGCCAGGAACCTTAGCCCGGAGGCCTCCGCGGCCAGCAGACTTTCTCCGGCCGGGGCCCTGGCGATCTTAACGGCCAGCGAGGGGGCCGTCTCTTCGTCACGGAAGACCAGGAAGGTCACACGGCCGGCATTCGCTCCCAGGCTGCCCTTTACAAGCAGTGTCCCCAGTCTGCGCGGCGCCTCGCGGCGCGGGAAGAACGTCCCTGGGTCCGCGAGGATGATCTTTTCTATTTCTTCCATCATGTCCTATTTCCTGACCGCTATGCCCATTTCCGGCACGAAGTACCTGAAAACGCCCAGCTTAAGCAACAGCCGCGCGCCGGCCCGTAGAATACGGCGCCTCAAAGAAGGGACCTGAAAAAGCCTGGCGAAGAAATGGTCCAGTATCCTGGCGTCCCCGAGCGGGGCCAGGAAATAAACATCCCGGTATGACGGAATGGTCGCGTAAAAATCCGCTTTGCCGAAACCGGCCTCCGCCAGCAGCCTGCGGTACCCGGCCTCCGTGTATGTATAGGTCCTGTAGGGGCCGCGCCCCGTGAGACGGCTGACGAGGTCGGCCATGAACCGCGGCATCAGGGTCGTGAACCTCGTTCCGCCGTGGTCCGTGCCGCCGAAGAAATAGACATAACCGGTCCTGTTCTCTATCCCTATGTAGACCGAACCTCCCGGCTTGAGCACCCTGTGTATTTCGCGGAGCTTTTCCAGCTGCACGTCCCGCGGGTCCTTATCTCCGCCGAATAAGCCGAGCCACTCCAGAACGCCGTTCAGGACCACCAGGTCGAAAGAACCGTCGGGGAAAGGCAGGCGCGGAGCGTCCCCGCCGAAAACCGGAAAGATGTTGGCGGTTTTTTCCTGGGCGGCCCGAAGCGACACGTATTTCAGTCTCTTCGCGGAAATATCCATGGCCGCGACCTTTCCGCAGCGCCGCGAGAGACTGAACGCGATACTTCCGAAGCCGCAGCCGAGGTCGAGGACCGAACTTTCCCGCGTCAGCGGAAAAATGAATTTCCAGTCGGAGCGGCTTTCGTCTCCAGCCAGTTTATAGGAACCGGGGTTGGCCCTGCGGAGGAAATCGTGGGCGGCGGGCTTCCACCCGCGGGCGGCCGTTTCCGCAAGAAGTCTGTCCATTTCGGGCTCGGGGACATCGGCAAAATAGTACTCCCTTCCGGAGAAAAAAGGGATACCGTCCCGGATAGGCCAGAAAGCGGCGCAGGCGGCGCATTTCCAGCCGCCCGCTTCCGGCTCCAGGGCGCCTCCGCACGCGGCGCAGCAGAATTTTATAGAATCGTTCATTTTCAATCCACCGACAGCGCACTCTCCGGCGAACGCGGCAAGCCCGGTCCGCGCATTTGAAGTTAAAAGTGTATCACTTTTTCCGCACCGCCGTATCAGCCCGGCCGCCGCAGAACAGGCCGTCCCGGGCCCGGATTCATTTCCTCCCGGTTTTTAAGCCGCAGGCGGCCCACCTCCGGACCTTTGCGGCCGGCAGCGTGAAACAATTAAGCGTGATCTTCAGTGCCAGATAAGCCGCGTACCCTGAATACTTTCTGTGATAATAGAGGCAACTCTCGTTGAATATTCCATCTATCCGCTCTCTCGCCATCTGACCGCTGGATTGTCCCCCGTAATGGATTATTTCCGCCTCGGGAAGGAAACAGACCCGCCAACCGGCGGACCGGATGCGGCGGCACCAATCAACTTCCTCGAAATAGAGCCGGAAATTCCCGTCCAGTTGCCCCGCGCGGGCTATCGCCTCCTTTCTTACCATTAAGCAGGCTCCGTTCAAGGCATCGACGTCCCGCCTGGTGGCCCTGTCCCAGCCGGAGTAAAGGATGCGGCTGCGCACCGGGTTACGGGGAAAAAGCGCGTGGACATACAACAATCTCAACAAGCTGTACAAGAACGTCGGATATCTCTCGCCGCTGCCCTGAAGGGTCATATCGGGATTATATATTTTAGGGCCGCAGACCCCGATCCCCGGATCTTTTCTCATTGATCCGACCAGCGCCGCCAACGCTCCCGGCAAAACGATGGTATCGGGGTTAAGTACGAGCACAAAGGCGCCCGCGCTGCGGGAGATGGCCGCGTTGTTGGCTTTCGCGTAGCCCTGATTGGTTTCGTTCCGTATCAGGGTCACCCGCGGAAAATCCTTTTCCAGCATGGCCGCGGTCCCGTCGCCGGAATTATTATCTACCACGAATATTTCGCAGGCAAGTCCCGTTGTGTCCGAGTAAACGGAGTCCAGACACGCCCTTAAGCGCTCCTTTACGTTGTAGCTCACTATCGATATGCTGAGGTCCGTCATTTTTCCCGATCTTCCTGTTTCCGCGCCGCGAAGTTCTTATTTCAACGAACCGAATTTGATCAGCCTGTAGACGGGGGCGGCGATCTTATAGGCCATTTCCTTGAGAAATAACGCCCTGGCGTATCTTTTATGAAAAGAGGCCAGTGTTTTTTCCCCGATCTCCTTTACCCGTGAATTGGTTATTATGGAATACAACTCGCAGCCGGACAGATCTTTTTCGGTGAATCCGGCGGGTTTTCTCGCCTTCACGAAGACCCCCGGGCTTAACGCATCGTTCTCGACTTTTTCAATGACGAAATCGGAGAAGATATTTTTCAGGTCTTCGACCTCGTACCGCCAGAAGTCGTAGGGGTAGGCATGATATTCCGACCCCTGTCTCCGCGTTGTAATGAGCACAACCCCGTTCTCCCTGCAGACATTCTTTAAATTCGATATCACTTTGCGCCAATCCCTCACGTGCTCCAGCATTTCCGTAGAAAGCACCAGATCGAAACTTTCTTTGCCGAATTTATCCACCAGCGCATCCGCGCCCAGGACGACATCGACCCCGGGGCCCGCTATAAAATCCACGCCCACGTACTCCGCCGGGCGCCAGGATTCGATAAGCGGCCTTAAGCCCCCGTTCACATTGCGCGAGCCGACTTCCAGCACCTTCTTCCCCTCCGCCTCCTCTTTCCGCAGGTTCATCGCTCCGAATAGAATGCATGCCGGGTCGCACATGTTTTTTCTCCTTGTTTACCAAAGACATAGTCTCTTGCCCTCAAGACCGCCCCATATGCCCGGGACGGGGCATAGCTGAGCAAAAAAAGAAGATAGGGGACCGGGTCATACGGGCAAAGCGAGATGTAACGCGCGATATTTACCCGGGCCTTATCGCGGGCGCCGCATTTCAGGTAGAACGTCGCCAGGTTCAGATAAAGCTTGTAGTAACAGCGCCGCAAGCCCCCCGCCGATAGCTCGCGCGCGATCCCCGGGTTTTGTTCCAGAGCCCGCCGGCGTATTTTAATCATATCCAGAAGCAGCTTTTCTTCCTTATCGCCTGTTATTCTGCTTATATTACCCGGATGCACCCTGTATTTCGCCACCAGGGAGTCGGCATAGACCAGCCTGTAGTATTTGGCTATTCTCAGCCATAGATCGTAGTCTTCCACGATGGCCACGGACTCGTCGAATAGTCCGGATCTCTCAAAGCACGACCTTCTCGCCACTACGGTGAGGATCGGTATATAATTGGCGGCGAACAGCCGGGAGATATTTTTATCCGTTCCGGCGAGATCAAAAGTCTCCGAAGCGGTGATCGGCTTTGTACAGCCCTCCCCGAAAGAAACGGCGTCGCCAAAGACCAGGCCGGCGCTTTTATCTTTCTCCAGCAGCGGCATCTGTACGGCCAGCTTGTGCGGCAGCCACACATCGTCGCAGTCAAGGAAGGCTATATACTCGCCTGCGGCCTTGACTATGCCGGCGTTCCTGGCGGCGGCGGCGCCCTTGTTGCCCTGATAGATGTATCTGACCGCATACTGCCCGTTCTCTTTTATAAAATCGGAAACGATTTCCGCCGTGTTATCTTTTGAGCCGTCATCGACCACTATCAGTTCAAGCTCTTTATAAGTCTGCGCGATCACGCTGCTCATCGCTTCGCGGATATACCTGCCGCAATTAAAGGCCGGCATGATGACGCTTACTTTAGGTTTTATGGTCATTTCCTATACGCTCTCCGCCGGCTCCCGCGTTGCGCGGATCGTCCCTCCGCTATATTTAACCGCGTTGTTTTCCGGCCGGCAGAAGTCCTTTAAGCAGCGCGGCATCTTTTTGATCCAGCCCCCCGGACAGGACCAGACTGAATAAATACGCCACGACGCCGGCAAGGAGCGCCGGCAGAACTCCTAACCGCCTGCAGCCCCAGGAGACAAGATAAAGCACCGCCGCGGCCGCCAGCCCTTTCAGCGCGAGCCCCGCCCAGTTTGCGGAACGCAGGTGTTTTCGCACCAGCTTTTCATAGAACAATAAGCCCGCCCCTTCCGTGAGAACGGAGGTCCAGGCCGCCGCCATGATCCCGTACCGGGGGATCAGCAGCAGATTAAGGGAAACGCTCAACACCGCCATGGCGAAGATCACCCAGGCGACGTCTTTTTGCCTGCCCAATGCGGAAAGCATTGTGATCATGATAATATTCAGAAAAGCCAGGCTGGTGCTCCATGTCAAAACGCGAAGGACCTGGATCGCGGAGATGAACCCGGGGCCGTAAATAAGCAGGATCATGTCCTGGGCAAAGAAAGTGACGAGCGCCGTCAGGAAAAAACCGGCAAAAAGCAATAACTTAAAAGACGTGCCGTACGCATATTTTAAGGAGTCCCCGGACAGCCCCTTTATCCTGGAGAACGCCGGCAATAACGCGCCGGAGATCGCGGCCGGCAAAAAAAGAAAAGAATCCGTCAGCGCCCGCGCCGAACTGAAAAATCCCACGGCGGTATCCCCCTGCGACAGAGAGATTATCACGGTATCCAGGCCGCGGTACACATATACAAGTATCCCGGACAGCATGAACGGATACCCCCTGACAGCCAGCCCGCGCCAGCTTTTCACGTCAAGCCCGGACAGCCGCCCGTGGAACACGTTCCGGTATATCAGCGCGGAGGCCGTCAGGGTGAGCAGGCTGGCCGCGGCCGGAATAAGAAAGAACACCATTAATTCCAGCTTAAGGACCACCGCCGCAAGCCCCAGGGCGACGAACGCGGTCCGGTACAACACGTCCAGGAACGTATTATATTCCATCCTTTCAAGGCCGGAGAAAAAAGATTTAAATGTTGAAATAACGGCGTCTGGAAGCAGGCAGAACCCCACGAGCGCGACTCCGGCCATAACCTCACCGCCTTTGCCCAGGAACGGCAGGATGGCCGACAGGATCACCCACGACGCGCCTACGGATACGCCTTTAAGCAGCGCCGCATTGATCAGCAGAGCCTGCCCGGAAGCCGGTTCTTTGGCCGTATCCAACACCACAACGGGATCCATTCCCACGGAGGAAAAGATCGTAAAGACCGTCATGAGAGAAAACACAAAAGCGTATTTGCCGTAATTTTCAGCCCCCAGATACCGCACCGCGTAAACGGCAAAAAGCAGCGCCAGCACCTTTATTGCCATGCTGGAAATAAATATCATTGCGGAGTTCTTGGCGATGGTTCTAGCGTTCCCCATACACGTTCTCAATCTCCCGTTTGCCGCGCCCCTGTCACCGCCGGCCAGTCGGGACGGCGCCGGCGCGGCCCGGCAGACCCTGGGGCGCGGATGTATAAAGTTTCATGATTATGGCGGTTAAAAACCAAAACGGCTCCATGATACGGACTATTATAAAAGTGTTCACGCCCACGGCCTGGGCGAGCAGCCCGACCAGAGAAACCATGAGCCCGAGGGACGCCGCTTTTATCCAAGGTTCCTCATAAGCTCTGTAAACCGAACTGGCCGCAGCGTAAATGCGGTAAATCATCCAGAAGAAAGACAAAAAGCCGACGAGCCCGATTTCGCCTATAAGCAGGGCGTATTGGGTGTCCCCCAGCCCTATGCCGGTTATGCCGCGCCCAAGCACCGGATGCTGCGGCAGCCAGCGCTGGAGAGCGTCGGCCATCGAGACGTAACGGAGATAGGCGGATTCCTCCAGCTTCACATTAACGCCGAGGAAAGAGATCTCGTGCACCGCGTACTGGCCGCTATACGTCATTTCCACCCGTTCCTTTACCTTGCCGGAAAACTCCTTCGTCGTGAACAGCGCGGCCACGCCGAGCAGCATAATGGTGATTATCAGAAGCCGCCGGCGCGTGATCTTAAGGACAAGAACGGTCATCATAACCGCGAACCCGATATATGAAGCCCTGGAGAAGGTGAGCAGAAAGGCCGGGAATATGAAGATCAGCGCCGCCAACGGCCAGCCGAGTATGGAACCGGGCCCTGAAGTGATAAGCCCGAACAGCACGCCCATAACTATCAGGTAGTAGCCGCCCAGCGAAGCGGGTTCGGATTCCCCGGGCTTGCCGAGGGGCGCCTCGAACGGAGCGCTGGCCCGCGCCCCGGTGCCGGCGGTGAAATAGTAAAAGTAGGCGTACACCGTGACCGCCAGGGATATATAAAATGCGTAGCGGAGGTATTTGCGCATATCCTCCTTTGACTCCAGGACGTTCACCGTTAAGAAATAAAGCAGGAAATACTCGACGTATTTAAGGACGTAGAAGACGGCCACTTCTGCGTTGATATCCCCGCGCAATATGCCGAATAATGTCGAAAGTACGCAGAGCGAAGTATAAACTATTATCGGGGTTTGAACCGGGGTATCCGTGATAAAAGCTTTCCCTTTCACCAGGGCGCTTTTCGCCAGCCAGGCCAGAAAGATGATCAACAGCAGGATGTCGTCATACCTTATGACCACGGACCGGCTGCGGGTCAGCGCACCGAAACCTATTTCAGGGGAAAAAAGCATGGAGAACAGCAGCAGGCCCAGGCTGAGTTTAGGGGACGAGAAAGCGAAGAGGGAAACGATGAGGGCCGAGGAGAACGTAAAAAGAACGTACGGGGGAACGGAAGTGGCCAAAAAACCGAGGGTCACCGCGGAGGCCAGCGCGAGAATGGCTATTAATATCGGCATGCCGTGAGATCAGCGACGCGCGTACTTTTTGTAGTCGTAGTCGTAATAGCCGTACTGGGGGCCCATCTCGGAGGCGCGGACGCCGTTGAGGACCACGCCCAGCATGCGGGCGTTGGAGCCGCCCACCTGGTCTTTGGCGCGCTTGAGCGCGCCGCGGGCCATCTTGCCAGCCTTGTAGACCAGCACCACGCCGTCGGAGGCGTGCTTGGCTATCATAGTGGCGTCCACGAACAGCAGCACCGGCGGCGCGTCGAAGATGATCATATCGAACTCGCTCTTGAAATCTTCCATCAGATCGCGCCAGTTGGCCGAGTCCAGGATGTCTATCACGTTGCCCGGCTGCGTGCCGCAATTCAGGATCTTAAGGTTCTCTATGCCGGGGAACCGCATCAACTGGTCGAAATCCAGGCCGCCCATTATGAAATCCGCGCTTTCCAGCACGGCGTCGCGCCAATCCTCTTTGCCGGCCAGCACGTCGCTCAGCCCCGGCTCCTTGCGGGTGCCGAAGATCTCGTTAATGGCGGGGCGCCGCAGGTCGGCGTCCACCAGCAGGGTTTTGAGCCCGGAGTGCGCGCTGGCCAGGGCGAAGTTCACGGCGGTGAGGGTTTTACCCTCGGCCGCGCCGGCGGAACTGATCACCAGGGAGACGCTCTCCTTGGTGTTCAACTGGGACATTATATTGGTGCGCAGGGTGTGGTAGGACTCTATCACGCTGGAGGCGTACTTGCGGTTGACTATCAGCACGCTCCTGAAAGCGTCTACCGTATAGCGCTCTTTCTTGAAAATTCCGGTCAGCCAGTTATCGAGATGCTTTTCGCTCATGATGTTGGGAATGATGCCCAGCACCGGCAGCTTTATAAAGTTCTCAATATCCTCGATGGTGGAAATGGAGACGTCCAGGTTCTCGAGAAGGAACACTATTACCACGGCCAGGAACATCCCCAGCACCGCGCCCACCATCATGTTCAGGCCGCGGTTGGGGGAGATAGGCGCGCTTTCGGGCATGGGCCGGTTGACCACGCTTACGAATGAGACCATGGACGACACGCCCAGCTTGGCCTCTTCGTACTGCTTGTTCAGCGTGGTATAAAGCTCTTCCTGCATGCGCAGTTCGCGGCTGATGCGCGCCAGCGCCACTTCCTGGGCGGGGATCTCCTCAAGCTTGCCCTCCGCCACCTTTATGCGCTCCTCCAGGTTAAGCACCTCGGGGTAGTTGGGGGTGTATTTCTCCAGCAATTCCCGTTTTTTTATTTCCAGGTCGGCCAGCTGGTTGGCCAGGGCCGAGCCCAGGCCGGTCTTGGGGTTACGCTCGATAAAATTCTGTTTCTGGCGCTCCAGGGTGCGCAGGCTGTCCCCCACTTCCTCTTTTCTGGAGGAAATGTCCTCCAGCGTCTTGCGGGCCTGGCGGCTTTTCTGCTCCAGGTCGAAGTCCCGGTAGGCTTCTATGACGGCGGCGGCGATGTCGGCCGCGCGCACAGGGTCGGCGTTGTAGGCGAGAATAACTATCAGGTTGGAATCCTGCAGGCGGTCCACTTTGTAGGCGCCGGCGATCTCGCCGGAGGACTTCCGGCCGGGCGGCAGGCCCAGCTTGGCCGCCGCGCGCTCGGAGATCTCCGACGAGGTGATGACCTTAAGTTCGGTAGCTACCGCGCTCCAAGGATCGAAATCCTCGGCGGCAGACCCGGGGATCCTGGAATACGAGGCCGGGGGCTTTATCTTTATAAGGGCCTGGCTGCGGTAGACCGTGGGCTGCAGGCGGGTATAAAAAAGCGTGGAGAAAATGGTGACGGCGAAGACCAGCAGCGCGATCCATTTGCGGCGGTTCACTATGCGCCAATAATCGTAAAGTGTAAGTTCGGAATTCATGCTATTGCTAATTCTTCCTCGCCACTATGCTGGCAGTGATAGCGAAAGTAAACAGCGTGGCCCACGGCACAAAGTTGTCCGTTATCCATTTAGCGGCCGTGGAGTAGGACTTGCGCGGAATATAAACGATATCGCCGTTCATCAGGACGATATTATTCTCCATTTTCCCCTCGAACACCGCCGCCATATCGGCCTTCAGCACCTGCTCTGTGGTCTTCCCGTCCGCGCCGGGAATACGGCGGTAAATGCGCACTTTGGCGCCCTTCGCGTAATCCTGCGGACCGGCGGCCTGGGCGACAAGGTCCAGCAGGCGCATCCCCTCGCGGTACTCGTAATAGCCGGGGGAATTTATCTGGCCGATAACTGCGACCTTATTGGAGGAGAACTTGCGCACATTTACCGTAACGCTGGGATTAGCCACGTATTTGGAGAATTTGGCGGTCAGCATCTTTTCCAGATCTTCGGATTTAATCCCGCGGGCGAGTACCGGGCCTATAAGCGGGATATCCACGGTGCCGTCGGGCTGCACGGTGACCTCTTTTGAGAATTCCTCGGCCGGGAAAACGTTAATGTTTATAATGTCCCCGGACTCGATAAAGTACTCCTTCTCGGAAGCCGGAAGCTTCAGGTCCAGGCTGAAAACCGGCATTGAGCTGAAAAGGGTAAGAATTGACAGCGCAAGGGATATTATCTTCATATCGTACAATTATATATATTTATCCGCGTTTTTACCTGTCGCGCTGTTCCATGGCGCGCGACATGGTTTTTACCAGCACGCGCAGTTCCTCCACTTTATGCTCCAGTTCGCGTTCCTTCTCCGGGACGGCGGCCTGGTAAGGCCCGCCCCCCCCGGAAGCGGCCATATTGCCGAGTGTTTCCACTTTCCGCGACAGCGCGTCCACGCGCTCGGCCAGGCCGGAGCCGCCGGGATCAAGGCGGCGGGAAGTCAGATAATGCCCAAACAGCGCCAGCAGCATCATGAAAGAGAACAGCATGAAGACCACCGCCCCGATGAGGACCAGGTAATCCAGACCCGACAATATGCCCCCCAGCGCCGCTATGAGCGCCGCCAGCATGCCGAACAGCATGACCTCCTTGTTCTCGTTCCAGCCAGGGTTGCCGCTCTGGGCGGCAAAAACCTCGCGCTGGGCCTCCGGCCTATGCGCCTTACCGAAACGTTCCGGAGGACGCGCCGGCCCCTGCGACACGGGGCCCGCGCGGGGCGCAGGGCGCTCGGGCCGGACCGGCTCCGCGGGCAGCGGACCGACTTCGTCCTTCAGCCGGTCCAAAAGGTTCTTAAGATCTTCGGTTCCGCTCATATGTCCTCGGTATACTTACTCTTGCCGTTGACCGTCTTTTTATTTTCTTTTTTCGCTTCCCACTCCGAAACGGCCTTTTCCCTGGCCTCCAGGTCGGCGCGGATGCGGTCGAAAGTCCTTATCAGTTCGGCTTTCCTGCTGTTGAAGTCCTCTTCCAGCGCTTTTTCGCGCAGCTTGAACTGATTCACCTTCGCGGCGAAATCGCTCTCCAGGGACTGAACTTTTATCTCGAGCCCCTTGTTCTTCTCCTCCCAGCGGGTCAGCATTTCAAGTTCTTTCCTGTTGACGCGGTCGTAAAGTTCCTGCATCTTGTCGACGTATTTGGAGTTCAGGTCGCTGCCGTCCTCCACGGTCTTGGATTTAAGCTCGGAGAGAGCGGTCTCCCTCACGGACAGCGACGCCTTCAGTTCCGCTATCTTTTTAAGCCCGGCCGCGTGCTCTTTCTCCACTTCGGCCAGACGCCTGCTGAAATCCTCCGCCTCCTCTTTAAGGCGGCTTTCTTTCTGGGCGTGTTCGCGCTCGTTAAAGGCGAGCCGGCCGGCATAGTCGGCTTCATATTCCTTTATTATATGACCCAAGGTCTTCACGTCGGGCTCGAACTCCTCCAGCACGGCGTTGAGGTGCACGGAGGCCGGGTTTTTATCGGCCCAGAGGCGGTCCGCCAGGCCCTTAAGCCTCTCCAGCATCTCAGGCGGGACGCATTGTATGACGCGTTCTTTTTCCATATATTTATTTCCTGCTCTTATAGTCCAGTATGGCCCGGGTCAGTTCGGCTTTCATTTTTTCGGTCTCGGCGTTCCTGGAGGCGTAGTCCCTTTCCAGCTTCAGCCTGTAGTCGTTCAGAGAGTTCTCTTTTTCTCCGAGGGCCTGCTTCTGGGCGAAAAGCTCCTCGTTGAACTTGCTGACGCGCAGGTTGAAGTCGGCGTGGGCTTTGTCCACCTCGGCCTGTTTTTTACCCCAGAAGTCCTCGGAATCCCGTATAAGCTGCTCCTTGCCTTTCACCAGTTCTTCCATGGCCCTTACTTTGGCGTCGTAGGCAGCCGTCAGGTCCGCCATTTTTTGGCGGGTCTCGCTCTCCAGCTTCTCCTGCCTGGCCTTGTATTTCCCCTCGAGGGAAGCTATCTGCTGGTCCTGGTCGGTTATCCTGCTGAGGAATTCCGCCGCGGAATTCTGGCGGGTCTTCACGAGCTCTTTTTCCATATCCTGTATCTTGAAGTCCAGTACTTCGGAGTAATTTTTGGCGTTCTCGAGCTCCGCGGCCAGCTTCTCCCTGGTCTCGCCGAAGAACTTCTCCAGCGCGGCCGTCTCGTTTTTATGGTCTTCACGCTCCTTGGCGAAGCCCGCTTCGGCCGCGGCCAGTTTACCGGCGAGGGCCCGGGTGGCCGCTTCCACGGAGGCCGCTATCTTAATATCGATCTCTCCGGCGTGTTCTTCTTTAACCCTGAACAGTTCCTCCTGGTGCTTCTTCGAGGCCTGCATCATCGCGTTAAAGACCTCCGTCGCCTTGGCGTTCGCGGCTTCCGCCTGCGCGCGCAACTGTTCCATACCGGAACTCAACGATCTGTTCTTAGCCTCGAACTGGGCCACGTTAAGTTCAAGCTGGCGGCTCATCTCTTTTTCCCTGGACTCATACGCGTTCTGCAGATTTCCGCGCAGAGAGGCGAATTCCTTTTCAAGTTCCTGCTTCCTGGCGACATACAGCTGCTCCAGTTCCTGGCGCTTGGCGGCCACGGCTTCTCCGCCGGCCGAGAGCAGGCCTTCCTCGTAATCCCGGCGGGCTGCGGCCGCCTCGGCGCGCAAGGCGCGTATGGAATTATCCTTATCTTCCAGGGTGGCGGCCAGCTCTTCCTGGCGGGCCTTGGAAGCTTCCAGGGCCTCCACCAGATGCGCCGTCTGCACCGTCACGGCGTCTTTCACGCGGTAAGCCAGCTCCCTGTCGTAAGTGGCCTTGGCCTCCATCAGTTCGCGGCTGAACGCGGCTTCGTGCGCGGCGCCGGCTTCGGCGGCCTCGCGCAGGCCGGCGTTAAGGCCTTCAATTTCTTTCTGGGCCGCCCGGAAATGACCGGAGGTTTCCGCCAGCGTGCTTTCAAAGCGGGCGCGCTCGGCCTGCCAGTTGCCGCGTTCAAAGTCCATCTTGGCCGCTGCCTCCGCGTTAACGGCGGCGGCGCGCGCGGCGGCGTCGGCTTCCAGTTTCTCCCTGCGGCCGGCGTAATCGGCTTCCAGCGCGGCCGTCTTGGCGGAGAGACCGGCCTCAAGCTCCATGGTCCGGCTCTCAAAATCCGCCCTGAGGGCTTTTTCAGCCTCGGCGCGGTCGGCAGCGGCCTTCTCCAGCAGGGTTTCTTTCTCGGCCAGCAACGCCTTAAGCTCGCGGGTGTTGTTCCCGGCCAGCGCTTCCTGGTCGGCCAGGCGGCGCTCGTAGTCGGCGCGCACGGCGGCCGCGCGCTCCTCGGTCCTGTTATGCGCCTCTACCGACGCTTTGGAAAGTTCGTCCACCAGCTTCTCGCGCTCCAGCGACAGCAGCCGGTCCCTCTCGGTCAGTTCCGCGCGCAGCACGTCGACGTCGGAGGACAGCTCCGCCTCGCGGGCTTTGGCGGCTTCTTCGGCGGCCTTCAGGGCGCGGTTCATCTCGGCGGAATACTCGCGCGACAGCGCGGCTTTTTCCTCCGAGGAGGAACGGCGCAGTTCCGCTATGGCGGCGTCCAGCTCCGCGCCACGGGCGTGCGCCGCGTCCAGCTGTATCTCCCGCTCGGCCAGCGCCTCGTTAACGCGGGCTTTCTCGGCTTCCAGGGCCTTCAGCCTGTCGCCGTAGCGCGCCGCAAAATCCTTCTCCAGGTCCGCCTTGCGGGCCTCGTAGTCGGCGCGGATGCCGGCGGTGCGGTCGAGCAGCCCGGCTTCCAGCTCCGCGACGCTGCGGTCGAACTTCTCCGCCAGCGCCTCTTTTTCCTCGACCCACTTCATTTTCTCAATGTCAAAAAGCGCCTTCACGGCTTTTTCGGCGTCGGCGCGGTCGGCGGCGGCCTTCTCCAACAGTGTTTCCTTCTCGGCCAGCAGCGCTTTAAGTTCGCGTGTGTTGTTCTCGGCCAGCGCTTCCTGGTCGGCCAGGCGGCGCTCGTAGTCGGCGCGCACGGCAGCGGCGCGCTCCTCGGTCCTATTATGCGCCTCAACGGACGCTTTGGAAAGTTCATCTACCAGTTTCTCGCGCTCCAGCGACAGCAGCCGGTCCCTCTCGGTCAGCTCGGCGCGCAGCACGTTTACGTCGGCCGACAGCTCGGCCTCGCGGGCTTTGGCGGCCTCTTCGGCGGCCTTAAGGGCGCGGTTCATCTCGGCGGAATATTCGCGCGACAGCGCGGCCTTCTCGTCGGTAACGCTCATGCGCAGCTCGGCGATAGCGGCGTCCAGTTCGGCGGCGTGGGTGTGCGACGCCTCAAGCTGTATCTCGCGCTCCGCCAGTGCCTCGTTAACGCGGGCCCTCTCGGCCTCCAGCGCCTTAAGGCGGTCGCTGTAGCGGGCCGCGAACTCTTTCTCCAGGTCCGCCTTGCGGGCCTCGTAATCGGCGCGGATGCCGGCGGTGCGCTCCTCGGCCAGCGCCTGCACCTCGTTGTAAACGCGGGCGATCTCGCCCTTGAAATTCTCTTTCTCCAGCGCGGAAGCCTTGGCGGCGTCCTCTAGCCGGGCGGAAAGTTCGGCCACCTTGCCCTCGTAGGCCAGGCGCTTCTCTTCGAAAGCCGCCTCGGTCCTGGCCGCCATTTCGCCGTGGATGGCGAGCTTGGCCTCGAATTCGGCCGCTATCTTTTTCTTTTCCTCTATAACGGCCGCGTCCTTGCGGCGCAGTTCACCGGTAAGGTTGTTTAATGATTCATTATAAGACCGTTTTTCGGCCTCGAAGGCGGCGAGTTTTTCACGGAAAGAGAGCTCCCCGGCGCGGATGCGCTCCATCAACTCCTTATGATGCTCCTCGCGGCCGGCGGCCAGGGCGGCCTCCAGCTCGGCCACTTTTTCGGCGTTCTTCGCCAGGGCTTCCTCACGCAGCTGTCTCTCGGCGGCCAGGCGGGACTTTTCCTCTTCCATGGCGGCCCGTTCCATGCCCAGGCGGGCCTGGAACTCGCGGGCGAATTTTTCGCGGCCGGCGGTCAGCATCTGCGCCAGCTCCTCTTTCTTAGCGGCATAGTCGCGCTCCGCTTCGGAAACGCGCTCGTGCATGGCGGCGTCCGCGCCGGCCAGCCGGCGGCCGAATTCGGCCTCGAGGCGGCTGCGCTCGGCCTCCCAGTCGGAAGCTTTCTTCTCAAGCCTGGAGACAAGTTCTTTTACGGTCTCTTCTTTTAGAACTTTTTCTTTTTCCAGCTCCACGACCTGGGCCCGGAAAGCGTTCTCTTTTTCGCTTATTATCCTGAGGATCTCGCCGTGGTGCTTCTCCTGCTGGGTTGCCAGGGAGTTCTCTATCTGCTGTATGCGGGCCTGGGCCGCGGTAAACTGGTCCTCGCGCACGCGCTGCTCTTCCAGGAGCCGCGCGCGTTCGGTCTGCCAGGAGGCCTCGAGGGAACGCACCTGGGCCGCGTGGTCGCAGTCCATGGAGCGCAGTTTCTCGTCGAAACCGGTTTCCAGCATGCTCTTGAGCTTGCGGTAGTTCTCTTCGTTCTCACGCTGCTTTAAAAGGTGTTCTTTTTCCAGGTCGGCGCGGCGGCCTTCAAGTTTGCCCTCGGCCGAATGCAGGTTCCCTTCCAGCAGCTGGATCTGGCCGGCAAGTTCGGTTTCACGGGCCTTGAAGGAGGCCTGCAGGGAGCTCATGCGCCCCTGGTAGCCGCTTTCGAGTTCCGCGCGCAGGCCGTCGTATTTCTGCTGAGCCTCGGCCAGGCGCCCGGCATACTGGGACTCCACTTCCAGCAGGCGGGCGTTCCAGCGTTCTATCACGGAGCGCTGGTTGCGGTCCAGGTCCTCGAATTTGTCCTGGTATTCGTTCTCCAGGTCCTTGCGCAGGCTGTCCAGCTTGGCCTCTTTCTTCAGGAGCTGCTGTATGTCCAGCTTTCCCTCGCCCAGCAGGGACATGGTGGCTTCCAGCTTGGTGTAGAAGTCTTCCTTCTCCTCGAGGGTCTTGGAGCGGGAGGAATAGGCGTCGGTAAGGGCGGAATCCTTAAGCTGGAGTTTTTTGGCGGTCTCCTCGGCTATGGTCAGGTTCTTCTTGAGGTCGGCCTTATCTTTTTCGATGGTATTCAGCCTTTCCAGCGCCCAGCGGAGCGTCATGCGGGCCGTATCCAGGCTGGTTACGTCATTGACGAGTTGTTCGAGTTCACCGTATTCTTTGGCCATAATTTTCCCATTACCTGCGTAGGTGCCGTATCAGGGGCTATGCCCATCAGACGGCCTTTTAAAACCTATATAACAAGTCTAATACACACCCCCCTCTAAGTCAATAAAAGGAATGTTAAATGATTGTTAACAGATTATTACGCGACCGGAGGAGGGTCCGCCGGCCTGGCGGCCAAAATAAAAAAGCCGCGTTTTACAACGGCTTTTTCAGGGACTTTGAATTTTTTAGCGGTAAGTGTTGCGCACCCGTAAGGATGAGGACAGGTAGCTGTGCCAGGCGATGGAGTAGATAAGCGGGTAAACGGCCATTATTATGAACTGCAGCCCCCCAACATCCTGGATCTCGGAAAAGAACAGAAGTTTGGCCGTATAGACGACCACGAGGAGACACCCCGCTATCAAAACCTCAAAATACAGGTTGGCTGTCTTTACCGCGTCCGGCTTCACGGCCAGCAGCCCCCGGCCGGCCGTAAAACTGAAATAACCCGTGGCCAGGAAGAAAAGGTCGCCGATCACGAAAACCGGCCTCAGCCCCACGCCCGGCATGCGCACCTGCATGTAGACGGCCAGAAAGACCTCGGCCGCCGTCATGGCGGGCCCCAGCCACATAAGGCACACAATAAGCACCCTGAGCCAGCCGCCGACCCCCGCCGGCCCCGCCGCCGCATTCCCGTTCGTCATAAGCCAGGTCCTTCTTCCGCCGACAAAAACGCTTTTTTTCGACCGATGTATTTTATAAAATTAAAGACCGATGCTGAGGAAACTTTTTATCTGGTCGCTGCTGCTCCTGGCCGCCTTCGCCGCCTGGCGGTTCGGCTACCCCGCGGCCCTGAAATATTTTTTCAGGGCTTCCGGCACCGTAAGCGTGAGCGGCGGGCTTACGGCCGCCCTGCCCGGCGCCAACAGCATGCTTTTCCTGGTGGCCCGCAACGACAGCGGCGTGCCCGTCGCCGTTAAAAAAATAATCAACCCGGCTTTCCCGTTAAAATTCGAAATGACCGCCGCCAACCTGATCATGCCCGACCTGCTGACCCGCAGGCTTTACCTGGAAGCCATGCTGAACACCCACGGCCAGCTGGGGGCCGTCCGCCGCGGGGACCTGAAGAACGAACAGCCGGTCCGCGTTACGGTGATAAGCAAGGGGCTCACCCTGACCCTCGACACCGCGGTAAAATAAAACCCGGGACCCGCCGCAGCGGGGCCCGGGCACCAAGCCGTTTTTTCTCAGTCGCTCTTCTGCTGTCCCACTCCGCCCGAAAGCGAGAAAAGCCAGATCAGTTTGTCGGTGGATTTAACCAGGTTATCCCAGTTCTTGTCCAGCTTAGGCGCCTTGCGCGCCGGCTTTTTTTCCCGCGAGGCCTGCTCGTATTTCTTTGTTATCTCTTCCCAGGTCATACCCCTCACCCCCTGTTGATTTCACAGCCCCCCGGCTGTTGAGCGGATAGATCTTCAGTGTATATTTCGGATCCTCCCCCCGCTCATATTATACACCACCGAAAATAAAAGCCAAGGGCCAAAAGTCCCAATGGTAAGTAGGTAGTTCTACCAACCGTACACCCTTGAAACGCCCATGTAGATAAGCACGCCGCCCATGAGCAGCAGCAGGAAGCCCCAGTTCTTGCGGTGCAGCGCCACATAGGAGTCGTTGAGGAAGGTCTCTTTGATCAGGCGGTTCAGGCGCTCTATCGCGTCCGGCCTGTAAATGTAGCCCAGGCCGAGCAGCATGAACACCAGCCCGAAGAATATCTTAATGTACGGGTTTATCGCTGTCATTGTTATAGCGGTTCATCGCGGTTACCACGCCGTCCAGCAGCGCCGTCTTGAGCGCGTCGCAGGCCCGGTCGAGGAACTCCGGCAGCCGCTCCCCCTCTTCTTTGGAAAATCCCGACAGAACGAAATTCTTGCCCGGTATATGCTCGGGGCGCGGCCCTATGCCCAGGCGCAGCCGCGCGACAGCGGGACCCAGCGCCGAAATAACGGAGGCCATGCCGTTATGCGAACCGGCCGAGCCGTCCTTGCGCAGGCGGAGTTTCCCGAAAGGCAGCGCCAGGTCGTCGTAAGCGGCCAGCACGGCGGCGGGCGGGATCTTATAGAAAGCCGCCAGGCTTTGCACGGCCTGCCCCGACAGGTTCATATAGGTCTGCGGCTTAAGCAGGAACACCTTGCGGCCGGCGGCCTCCAGCTCCAGGTAAAGCCCCAGGCCTTTCCAGTCGCGCCAGCGCTCGGCCGGCGCCAGGCGCGACGCGGCCAGGTCCGCCAGCATAAAGCCGATGTTATGCCTGGTCCGCTCGTACTCGCGGCCAGGGTTGCCCAGCAGCACCGCCATCTGTATCTGGTTCAATTAGTCCACCCCATAAAGCAAGGAGCAGAAGCCGAACATGTTAAGGTCCAACTTCTGCTCCGTCGCGGCGGGTCCCCTTTACTTCTTGGGGGCCGGCTTCTTTTCCTCGGGCTTGGCTCCGGCAGCGGGCTTGGCTCCGGCGGCGGGCTTGGCGCCATCTTTGGCGGCGCCTTCTTCACCCTCTTCCTTCTTGCCCTTGGCGGCCACAACTTCGGGCTCGGCGCCCGCTACGGCGGCTCCGGCCACGGGTTCCTCAACCTTCTCTTCCTTCGGCGCGGTCACGCTGACCACGATCTGTTCGGGAGAGTCGAGCAGCTCGGCTTTGCCGGGCTTCACGTCTTTAACGCGCAGGGAATGGTTGATCTGCAGGTCCGTGATGTCCAGCACGATCTCGTGCGGGATCTCGGTGGGCAGGCAGGAGACGTTCAGTTCGCGCATGGTGTGTTCCACCAGGCCGCCCTGCAGCTTAACGCCGTAGCACTCGCCCACGATCTTCACGTGGACCTTCACCTTGATCTTCTCGGTGAGGGAGATGCGGTGGAAGTCGAAATGCGTGCACTTGCCGCTGACGGGGTGGCGCTGGATGGCCTTTATGATGACGGTGTCTTCGCCGCCCTCGTACTTGATGGTGATGATGGCGTTGGGGTCCTTCTTAAGTATGGCTATCATCCCCTTCTCGTCGACGGTAACGGTCACGGGCTTCTTGTCCAGACCGTATATGACGGCGGGGATCCTGCCGCCGGCCCTGAAAGCTGTGAGCGCGGCGCGTACGCCGGCCTTCTCGCGCATTTCCGCTGGGATCATTGTAAGTTGCATCGCTATTCCTCCTGCTGATTTACATCCTCGCTGCTAAATCACTTAAAAAGCTCGCTTATGGACTCGCCCATGTGATTGCGTTTGATGGCCTCCGCAAGGAGCGCGGCCACGGATATTACCTTTATTTTAGCACTTTTTGAGGCGTTTACGGGAATAGTATCCGTTAAAATGAGCTCTTCTATAGGGGATCTGTCTATTTTCTCGACGGCGTCCCTGGACAGCACCCCGTGGGTGGCGGCGGCGATTATTTTGGCCGCGCCGTGCTCTTTTATGGAGCTGGCCACCTGGGCCAGCGTCCCGGCGGTGTCAACCAGGTCGTCGAAGATGAAGCAGGTTTTGCCCTTCACGTCGCCGATGATATTGTAGACCACGGCCTCGTTGGGGCGCGGGCGGCGTTTGTCGATGATGACCAGGCCCATGTCCAGGCGCTTGGCGAAGGAGCGCGCGCGCTCCACGCTGCCCACGTCGGGCGAGACCACCACGGTGTTCTCGAAATTGCGGCCCTTGATGTAGTCCAGCACCACCGGCCGGGCGTAAAGGTGGTCCAGCGGGATGTCGAAGAAGCCCTGGATCTGCGCGGCGTGCAGGTCTATGGTGATGACGCGGTTGGCGCCGGCTTCGGTGATCAGGTTGGCCACCAGCTTGGCGGTGATAGCCACGCGCGGGGCGGGCTTACGGTCGGCGCGGGCGTAGCCGTAATAGGGGATAACGGCGGTAATGCGGCCGGCCGAGGCGCGGCGCAGGGCGTCCAGCATTATCAGCAGCTCCATCAGGTTGTCGTTGACCGGCGGGCAGGTGGGCTGGATGACGTAGCAGTCCTCGCCGCGCACGTTCTCCAGGATGTGCGCGTCGATCTCGCCGTCGGCGAATTTCTGGACCTTGGTCTCGGAAAGCGGCACCCCGAGGATGTCGCAGATCTTACGGGCCAGCGCCGGGTTGGCGTTGCCGCTGAAAACTTTAAAAGTCCTGCCGCGCTTATCCGTCATTTAGACCTCTTTTTGAGCTGCTTTACCACCTGCCGTGCGCGCGCTATGGCCAGCGCGCCGCCCGGGACGTTCTCCGTTATGGTGGAACCGGCGGCCGTGTAGGCGCCGGCCCCGATAGTTACCGGGGCCACCAGATTGGTGTTGGAGCCGATGAAAGCGCCGGCCCCGATGACGGTCCTGTTCTTGTTGACGCCGTCGTAATTGCAGGTGATGGTGCCCGCGCCGATGTTGACCTTTTCGCCCATCTCGGTGTCGCCGACATAGCTGTGGTGGTGCATCTTGGAGCCGCGGCCTATGCGGGACTTCTTCACCTCGGCGAAATTGCCTATTTCGGCGGCGGGGCCGATGTCGGACAGGGGGCGCAGGCGGGCGAAGGGCCCGACGATGGCGCCGGCGCGCACGCGGCTGGACTCCAGCGCGCAGGAATATTTCACTACGGCCCCGTCGTCTATCTGGCAGCTGTCGATAACGCCGCAGGGGCCGATTTTGCAACCTTTGCCTATTACGGAAACGCCTTTTATGAAGACGCCGGGGTAGATGACGGTGTCGCGGCCGATGACGGCGCTTTCTTCTATATAGGTGTTGGCGGGGTCCACTATGGTGACGCCGGCGGCCATCAGGTCGGCGGCTTTGCGGCGGTTGAGCATGGCGTAGGCGGCGGCGAGGTCCCCGCGCGAATTTATGCCGGTCATCTCGGTGGGGTCGGAGAGTTTGAAGGCGGCGGCTTTGCCGCCGGCGGCTATGATGTTCTCGACGGCGTCGGTGAGGTAGAATTCGCCTTTTGAGCCTTTCTTCTTAAGGTTGCGCACGGCGTTGGCCAGGGCTTTTACGCGGAAGAAATAGGTGCCGGAATTCACTTCTTTTATAGCTTTCTCCCAGGCGTCGGCGTCGGCGGCTTCCACGATGGCGGCGACGGAGCCCGCGTGGTCGCGCTTGATGCGGCCGTAGGAGCCGGGCTCGGCGAGCTCGGCGGTCATTATCACGCAGTCGGGGGCGTGTTTTATGTAGTAGCCGAACATCTTCTTGGCGGTTTCGGCCCTGAAGAGGGGGGCGTCGCCGCAGATGACCAGGGCGTTGGGATATTTGCGGATCTCGGGCATGGCTTCCTGCACGGCGCGGCCGCTGCCTTTTAGGAGTTTCTGGCGGACGAAAACGAGTTTTTCCGTGATGCCGGCGCCGAGGCATTTGCGGAGTTCCGCTTCTACGAGTTCGGCGCGGTGGCCGGTGATGACTATTATTTTTTCGGGGCCGAGGGCGGCTATTTTGCGTATGACGCGTTCGGCGAGGGACATGTCGCCGAGGTAATGCAGCACCTTGGGCAGGTCGGATTTCATCCTGGTGCCGAGGCCGGCCGCCAGTACCACCGCCGCGAAACTGTTGTTTTTAGACATATTATTTAAAGAAACCGAAAAATTTTAGAAACGGAAGGGCTACACATAAATTCTACAAAAATACCCGCCCCCCGCGAAACGGGGACGCTCTTAGTTAATTAGTTTTTCAGAAAAACTAATTAACTAAGAGCGTCCCCTCTACTAGAGCGTCTTTTTCTTTGCGGGAAAGTTTTTTAAGGGAGGCCTCAAGGATGGAGGCGGAGGAGCGGTCTTTTTTGCGTTTTTTCCAAACCAGCTGCACGGGCCCGAAGGCGGCGGTGTATTTGGCGCCTTTGCCGGAGTTATGCGCGGCAATACGGGCCTTAAGGTTATTGGTAATCCCCGTATATAAGGAACCGTTCTCGCAAAGCACCATATAGACGGTCCAGGTGGATGGGCGTTTTTTTTGCATTAGGTGGGATGGAATTTGGCTCCCGGGCATGGATTTGAACCATGTCTAACCGCGTCAAAGGCGGTTGTGCTACCGTTACACCACCCGGGAATAAAACAAATGGAACAGGCGGGGAAAGGCAGCCCTCCCCCCGCGCGGCTATGTGCCTTCCGTATAGCTTAGAAACCTTCGGCGAAGCCTTCGGTCTGGGTCGGCTCGGGCATCGGCCCGGCCTTCGCTACCTCTTTCTCGTATTCCTTGAGAATGAGCTGTTCGAGCTTACCGCGGAACTCGTTATTTATAGGATGGGCTATATCCTTGTAGGTGCCGTCCTTGATCTTCCGCGAAGGCATGCACACTATCAGGCCGTTGTTGCCGTTCACAACTTTCATGTTGTGCACGACAAAAGCGTTGTTGAACGTCACTGTCGCGAACGCTTTTAGCCGCGCCTCGTTCCTGAGATGTATCCTCACTTCGGTGATTTCCATACTCCCCCCTATTACCGCCCCCCAACAGAACATCATGTTGCGCCAACTTACCCGTGCAAGACGGCCTTACATGTTACTACACGCAAATTCTAGCAAAATTTTGTCAAAAAAACCCTGTAACCGCGTATACGCCTGGCCGCGGCCGCCACCCGCCCGGCTTTGGCCTTGTCCCAGCAGAGGGCGAACACCGAGGCCCCGGACCCCGACATCATGACCGCGTCCGCCCCGGATCCGATGAGGCGCCGCTTGGCCAGCCTTACGGCTTTATGCCTGGGCAGCACCGGCTCTTCAAGCCGGTTGAACAGCAAGGCGCCCCGCTCTTTTGTGAATTTGCCGCGCCCGAGCAGGCCCGCGAGGGCGCGGAAATCCGCCACACGCGCCTTTATGTCCGCCGGGCCGCCCAGCTTCAGGCTGCCGTAAACCTCTTTGGTGTAAACCGGCACGCCCGGATACACCAGCACTACCCAAGGCAGGCGCCCGGCCAGCTTGAGCACTTTGAGCTTTTCACCGCGGCCTGTCCCCAGGGCGGCACGGGTGTCCAGCATAAAGAAAGGCACGTCCGAGCCCAGCCCGGCGGCTATTTCCATAAGCTTACCGGCGGCGGCATTTGGCAGCCTGTAAAGCTTCGCCAGGCCGAGCAGCGCGGCGGCGGCGTCGGAAGAACCACCCCCAAGGCCCGCGCCCACCGGGATATTTTTTTCAAGGCTTATCTCCACGGCGGGGCTTATTTTGAAAGCTCCGAAGAATTTCACGGCTGCCTTGTGGACGATATTATCTTCCTGCTTAAGACCCGGAGGGCAGTTCTTCACCTTAAGGCGGATGCCGGGGCTTTTGGTTTTTTTAAACGACAGCGCGTCGGCCACGCCTATACGGGCGAAAAGCGTCGCCAGGTCGTGGTAGCCGTCGGCACGGCGCCCGGTGACCTCCAGGAACAGGTTGAGCTTGGCCCGCGCATCTATCTTTATCATGTTCACTCCGGCAGACTCAGCGTGTTGACGCCGTTGAAGTTCATCTGGTTATTGTCCAGCATGACGCGCACCGAAACGGCCGGCAGCTTGAAGTCCATGATATAAGGGAACAGGTAGAGGTTGCGGAAGAAATAATGGGACGGCTTGAAGACGAGTTTTTTCTCGCCCGCCGGCCGGATCTCGCCCGGCGTGCGGTCGTCGTCGAGACAGACCTCTTTGCCGCCGCCGTCGAAACAGGCGGAATCCCAGCCGTCGTTGAATTTGCCGCCGGCGATGGTCTTGCCCGAGAACCAGTCCCTGAGCTCCACGGTTATAAGGGACGCCCAGTAGCTGAACGTCTCCGGATCTATACCGGGGATGGCTATGGCGTCCAGCTCCAGGCCGGCGCCGTTAACCCTGGCCTTCCAGAGCGGGGCCATCAGCGGCCCCATCACGGTAAGGCTGAAATCCGATGGCGGCGCAAAATGGAGTATCGCGTCGAACTTCACGGTGCGGCCGCGCAGCTTGGCCTCCACCTTGGCGAAAGAGGAGAACTCGAGCCCGGCGGGGCTGAATCTTTTCAGGTAGGCCCGTTCCAGCCCCTCCGCCTCGGCCCCGGGAATATTTTTCTGCAGCGCTTTCAGGCGCGCGTCGGCGGCGCCGCGCTTGTCGGGCTTCTCCAGCAGCCGGGAATTCTTCCAGGCCTGCCAGGCCGTCCGGTAGTCGCCGGCCGCCTCGTAGATGGCGCCGGCGTGCGCCCAGATCACGGGGTCGTCGTAAACGATCTTGACCGCTTTTTTTATGCCGGCCAGGGCCTCGGGCAGGTTCCCCCGCTTGAACTTCACCCAGGCGAGGGAATCCAGGTAGGCGCCGTTGGCCGGGTCCAGGGCGACGGCGCTGGAGATCATGACTTCGGCTTCCTCCAGCTTGAGCCCGCGGTCGGCCAGGGCGTAACCGAGGTAATTGAGCACGTTGGCGTTAGCCGGGTTCTTGGCGAGCAGGTAGCGGAAAGCTTCCTCGGCCGCGGGCAGGTCGTTCTCCCGCTCGTTGATGACCGCGTACTGCATGCGGGCGTCGGCGTTGTCCGGGCTTTTTACCAGTAGGGCTTTAAGCAGCCCGCGCGCCCTGTCGCTCTTACCCATGTCGTCGTAGCCCAGCGCCAGGAAGTAGGAGATCTCGCCGTTGTCCGGCCATTTTTTGGCCGCCCCCTCCAGCATGGTGATGGCCTTTTCGTAACGGCCGCTCTGCGTGTAATAATAAGCCAGGCGCAGCGCCAGGCTGGAATCCTCTTTGAGCGCCGCGGAACCCTCCAGGTAGGCGGCCGCCGCGGCGAAGTCCCGGCGGGACTCGTTTATCACCGACAGCCAGAAACAGGCGGTCGGGTCCGATTTATCAAGAGCCCAGGCCTTGAGGAAATATTTTTCCCCCTCGGCCAGGTTCCCGCCCGCCGGCGAGGCGTACAGCTCCCCGACGTGGTCGTAAAGTTCCAGGTTCTTCGTTTCGAAGGCCAGCAGTTCCATATACTCGCCCAGGGCCGCGGCGGTATCGTTCTTCATCTCGTAATAATTGGCCAGCATGTAGCGCGGCTGCAGGTAAAGGGTATCTGCCTCTTTGGACTTTATAAGGCTGGCCTTCATGTCGTCGTACCGGCCCTTGGCGTTGTACAGCACGGCCATCTGGTACTGCACTTCCGCCGCGTCTTCGGGCCGCAGGACGAGGTACTTTTTAAGGTACTCCACCGCCTTGTCGGGGTTCTTGGAACTCCAGAGGCTGGCCAGCTGGTACAGCGCCTCGTGGTTGTCCTTGTCCAGCGCGCCGGCCTTCTCGTAGGCGGCGGCGGCGCCTTCCAGGTCGCCTTTGGCCCACCTGACGTTGCCGTAAAGCACCCAGTTATCGGCGGTGGAGGAATCCGCTTTTACCACGAATTCGGCCCAGTCGGCCGCCTCGTCCACCTTGCCTATATGCAGGGCCAGGTTGAGCGCCTGTTTATAGACGAACACCGACTGCGGGTCCAGCAGCAGGGTGCGCTTGTATTCCTGCAGGGCGGTGTCGTAATTGCCGCGGCGCTCCAGCACCATGCCGTTCATGAAATGCAGGTAGGCCTCCTTGTCCGCCGCCGCGGAGACGGCCGCGGAAAGCAGGCAGACGCTCAAAGCCGACAATATTATTTTTTTCATCATACATCCTTGGCCGGCAGCACCCGCCGCATCAGCAGGGCGGCGTCCGTGTTATTATAGAATTTCGGCCTTTTCCCTACTATCTCGAACCCGCGCGCCGCGTAAAGCGCTATGGCCGCGGCGTTATGCTCGTTCACTTCCAGGTCTATTTCCCGGCACAGGTTCTTGGCGGCGTATTCCAGCAGCTTGCCCAGCAGGGCCGAGGCCGCGCCGCGCCTGAGGTAAGCCCGCCCCACCGCCAGGGTGTTCAGCTGCACCTGCGGCCGCAGTATCCAGAAATTAATGAACCCCGCCGGCCGCCCCTCTTCCTCGGCGGTCAGCGTGACCGAATTCCGGTTATTTTCCTCCGCCTCGAAACCTTTCACGCCCCAGGCGGGGTAGCCGGGATGCTCCGCCTCTATGGCGGCGAAAGCCGGATAATCCTCTTTTTTCGCGCGGCGTATCAGCATAGGTCCGGCTTTTACTTTTTATTCTCCAGCTCGTACTTCGCCGGCTTTAAATACAGCGGTTTCAGCGTCCTGCTGCCGTAGGCCCGGGCCGCCTTTATGATATAGGCGGGGATGATCCTGGAGACCGCGCGCGGCGCCGTAACGGTTCCGGGCGGAACCAGGGAATAGATCTCCGGCGCCTCTTCGCTGTCGCCGGCGGCGTAAATAACGCCGGCGCCGGCCAGCAGCTCTTTGAGCCGCTCGGCCTGCAGCCACACCGGCGCCCCGTCCGGGCGGGGCAGCTTGCCGGCGACCCTGAAGAACTGGCAGAAATATTCGTCCTTGAAGGCGTGCAGCAGCACGGCCAGGCGGCCGCCGGGGTTTTTAACGGCCCAGCCGCGGAAGTGGGCGGTCTCGAAGGCCTGCAGCGCCAGTATCTCGAAAAGGGTGGCGGTATAGACCGCGGCCCCGGCTAGGGCCTTCAGCGCGCCGGCCAGCGTGAGCGAGATGCGGATGCCCGTAAAGCGGCCCGGGCCGCGCGCGGCGCAGACCACGTTAACGGCGCGCAGGCTGGCGCCGGCCTTTTTCAGTTCTCTTTTTAAAAGGGGGAAAAGGACCAGCTCCTGGTTATAAGCTTTTTTCTGCGTTTGGAAAGTCCGGCCGCCGGCGCAGGCGGCCAGCTTTAGCCGCGTGCCCGAGGTGCAGAGCCCTATCGTTATTTCAGCCATTTCGCCTCTATCGTCTCCAGCGCGCGCCTGTCGCCCGCGGCGGCGGTCGCCTTTATGACCCTGCGGTCGCCGCCGGCCAGGTCAAAGAACAGCCTTATCGGCTCGGCGCCGGGAAAAAGCTCCCCGCCGGCGCCCGGCCACTCCACGGCGGTTATTCCGTCGGCGCGGCCCAGGTACTCGTCCAGCCCGATATTCTCCATGTCGGCCTCGTTGGCCCGGAAAAGATCGAAGTGGTAAATATTGAGACGGCCCCGGTAGGCGCGCATCAGGTTGAAGCTGGCGCTGACCGGCAGGTCAATGGCACCGAGCGCGGCGGCCAGCTCGCGCACGAAGAATGTTTTGCCCGACCCGATGGGGCCTTCCAGGTAAAGCGCGGCCCCGCCTTTAAGCGCCCCCGCAAAGAGCCCGGCCAGCCGCGCGGTCTCTTCCGGCGAGGAGCTTTTGAATTTAAAAATGTTCAAAACTTTTGATCTTGCCATCGAAGTTCTCTATCACCGCGCCGCGGCCTTTTTCCACGCGGCCCACCACCGCCGCCGCGGGCAGCAGTCTCTTTATTTTCGCCAGTTTCGCGGGGGCCGCCGTAAAGACCAGGCCGTAATCCTCGCCGCCGCCGATGGCGTAATAGCGCCAGGGCCGGCCTTTGGCGGCGCTGTAGGCCCGCAGCACCGGCGCGCAGGCGCCTTCTCCCGGGCTCACCAGCACGCGGCAGCCGGACAGCTCCGAAATTATGGCGGCGCTGCGCGCGAGGCCGTCGGAATTGTCCAGCATGGCCGAGGCCAGGCCTTCCCTGCCTATAAGGGCGCCGGTCTTAAGCAGCGGCTCCGGCCGCCAGAAAGCATTTATAAGTTCCGGATATTTTTTCTTCTCCGCCGCGGCGCCGCGCAGCAGGATCTCCAGCCCGGCCGCCGCCAGCCCCAGCGCGCCTACGTTAAAAAGCAGGTCACCGGGTTTGGCCCCGTAACGCGTAACCACCTTGCCCCGGCCGGTCTCGCCCCAGACCGTCATGTAAAAATGGTTCTCCCGCGCGCCGGCCAGGTTGCCGCCGGCGATGGAGATGCCGAAGCGCAGCGCCTCGGCCTTCAGCGCCCGCATGAACCTGCGGGTAAATTCCGGGGGCGTGTTTTTCCTGAGCCCGGAGCCCACCACGCAGGACACCGGCCTGACGTCGCCCATGGCCGCCAGGTCGCTCAGATTTATGCGCATGAGCTTGCGGGCCAGGTCCTCGGGCGCCGCGAAGCGCGCCAGGTAATGGGTCCCCTCCACCATTTCGTCGGTGGTTATCACCAGGTCCCGGCCCGCCCCGTGCCTGAGCACGGCGCAGTCGTCGCCGGGGCCCAGCAGCAGGCGGCCGTCCCCGGGAAAGCGAAAAGTTTTTTCTATATGCTCGATGAGGCGGCCTTCGGCCCCTTTCTTTTGCTTCATTTTCTGACTCTCCGTATGGCCGCCGGCAGGAACTCCAGCAGCTCGCCCGCCAACACGCAGCGTTCGGTGAATTTTTTCCCGGCCAGGTCGCCGCAAAGCCCGTGCAGGTGCACGGCCAGCGCGGCGCTGGTCAGGGCCGTCCCGGCGGTAAAACCGCGGGCCCTGCCGGTCTGCGCGTAAAAGCCGGCGGTCAGGCCGGCCAGCACGTCGCCGGAGCCGCCCTTGGCCAGCGCGGGCCCGCCGGTGCTGTTCTTCAATATCTTCCTGCCGTCGCAAACCAAAGTCCCGGCGCCTTTAAGCACCGCTATCCCGCCGGTCAGGGCGGCCAGGGCGGCGGCGGCGGCTGGCCTGTCCGAGATGGTTTTGCCCAGCAGGCGGGCGGCCTCGCCGGGGTGCGGCGTGAATATGGCGGCGGGGGCTTTTATATTCAGAGGGCGCGGCCCGGCCGCCAGCGCGTTAAGGGCGTCGGCATCTATCACCGCCGGGATATCAAGGGTCTGGAGGAGTTTCAGCGCGAAAGCTTTAGCTCCGGCGGAAGAACCCAGGCCGGGGCCGATCAGCAGCACGTCTATGTTTTTACTCCGGGCATAAGCGGCCACCTGTGCCGCCGCTTTAATGGTGAAAGCGCCGGCGGAGCAGTCGGCGCCGAAAGTCATAGCTTCGGGCAGCGCGCAGGCGATGGTCCGCCGCTCGCTCTCGGGACAGGCTACAGTGACCAGGCCGGCGCCGGCCTTAAGCGCCGCGCGGGCGGAAAGTATGGCGGCCCCCGCCATGCCGCGCGAACCGGCCGCCACCAGTACGCGGCCGTAATCCCCCTTATGGGACGCGGTTCCGCGCCGGCCAAGCAGCGGTTTCAGGGAAGAGCTGGTGATGCTGTGGGTTTTCATGCCGGCTCAGGCTTTAAGCGCGATCACGGCGGCGCAGGCGCAGCTGCCGGTGTGGGAAATGGAGACCATGAGGTGCGTCCCGGTTAATTTTTTTACCGTCACCTGCGGCCGGCCGCTGGCGGTATTCTCCACCTCTATATCTTTGAGCGGGATGGCCTTGGCGTCGAGGGCCTTTATGACGGCCTCTTTCACGGCGAAGCGCGCCGCCAGGCGCTCGTATTTATTGCGGCTGCGCTCACAGTAGGCCAGTTCGCCGGCCGTAAAGAAACGTTTGAGGAAAGCAGGATTGCGCAGGGCCAGGCGGCGCACCCTGGCCACCTCGGCCAGGTCTACGCCCAACCCGATAACGCCGCCTCGGCTCGTTTTATTTTTTGACGGCATAAGAGTTCGTGACCGAACGAAAAACGCCGCTCAGCGCACCGTGACGCTCTTGGCCAGGTTGCGGGGCTTGTCTATGTCGCACTTCTTCGCCAGCGCGACGTAATAAGCGAAGATCTGCAGCGGGATAACGGTGAGCATCGGGGTGAAAAGTTCCCCCGCCTGCGGCAGCACGATATACCGGGAGGCCTTGACGGTCTTGCGCGACAGCGGGTCCACTATGGCCACCACGTCCGCCCCGCGCGCCTTGGCCTCCTCTATGTTGCCGGCCATCAGGTCCAGCACGCGCGACGACGTGGCCACCGCCAGCAGCGGCATGCCCTTGTAGATGATGGCTATGGGCCCGTGCTTCATCTCGCCGGCGGCGTAGCCCTCGGCGTGCACGTAGGAAATTTCCTTTATCTTCAGCGCGCCCTCCAGGGCTATCGGGTAATTGATATGCCTGGAGATAAAAAGGAAATGCTCGCTGGCCGCGAAGGCCTGCGCCACTTTGGCTATCTCTTTTTCCTGGGCCAGGGTTTCCTCGATAAGCCGGGGGATCTTGAGCAGTTCCTCGGCGTAGCTCCTGGCTTCCCTGGCCGACAGGCGGCCGCACGCGGCGGCGAAATGCCCGGCCAGCAGGTAGATGGCGGCCAGCTGGCCGAGGAAGGCCTTGGTGGACGCCACGCCTATTTCCGGGCCGCAATGGGTGTAAAGCACGTAGTCGGCTTCGCGCGTGAGCGTCGAGCCCACGGTGTTGGTGATAGCCAGCACCTTGGCGCCGGCGGCCTTGGCCTCGCGCACGGCGAACAGCGTGTCGGCCGTCTCGCCGGACTGGGAGATGGCCGTCACCAGCGTATTGGAGGCCATCAGCTTGGCGCGGTCGGTGAACTCAGAGGCGACGTCGGCGTGCGCCGGGATACCGAAATTCTCGAAAAGGACGCGGCCTACGAGGCAGGCGTGGTAAGCCGTGCCGCAGGCGATGAACTGCAGCGAGGAGAAGGCCTTCATCGCTTCGGCGGAAAGACCTATTTCCGCCTTCATAAGATCTCCGCCCAGCGGCAGCAGCCGCCCGCGCAGCGTGTCCTCCACGGCCGTGGCCTGCTCATGGATCTCCTTGAGCATGAAATGCTTGTAGCCGCCCTTCTCCGCCATGGTGGAATCCCACTGTATGACGACCGGCTCCTTGGCGACCTTTTTGCCCTGGAAAGTGTAGAAATCCACCCCGTCCTTCTTCACGGCGGCCATCTCGCCGTCGTTAAGGAACACCACGTTCCTGGTATATTTCAGGAAAGCGGACACGTCGGAGGCGATGAAGTTCTCGCCCTTGCCGAGCCCCACCACCAGCGGGCTGTGCATGCGCGCCGCCAGCACCATGGCCGGGCAGGCGGCCCACACCACGGACACGGCGAAAGAGCCCTTCAGGTCGGCGATGGTCTTGCGGAAGGCCTCGAAGAACACCGGCTCCAGCATGTCGGAGCGCACGGCTTTTTCCTGCACGTGCAGGCTTTTAAGCTTGTCTTCCAGCAGGTGGGCTATCACCTCGGTATCGGTCTCGGACTTGAATTTGTGGCCGGCGGCCAGCAGGCCCTCTTTCAGTTCCAGATAATTCTCGATGATGCCGTTGTGCACCACCACCACCCGCTCGGAGCAGTCGGTGTGCGGGTGGGCGTTGTCTTCGGAAGGCGCCCCGTGGGTGGCCCAACGGGTGTGCCCAACCCCGGCGCGCGCGCCTGCGGGCGGGTCGGATCTTACCAGCTTATCAAGCGCGTCCACGCGCCCGCTCACCCGCCGCAGGTAAAGCGCGTTCTTCGCGTCCACCACGGCGATGCCGCAGGAATCGTAGCCGCGGTACTCAAGGCGCTTGAGGCCGTCGATGAGTATCTCGGTGGTCTTATTGTCGCCGATGTAGCCGGTTATGCCGCACATGGTTTATTGTATCAGCCTTTTCATTTCGGACACGGCGTTCTTCAGGCCCACGAACATCCCGCGTGAAATGATGGAGTAGCCGATGTTGAGGCAGTCCATGCCCTCTATGCGCGCCACGGGCGCCACGTTGTAATAATCAAGGCCGTGCCCGGCGTGCAGGTCCATCTTTAGTTCCTTGACCAGGAAGCCGGCCAGCTGGAGCTTCTCCAGTTCCTTGGCCTGCAGCTTCTTGCCCCAGGCTTCGGAATATTTGCTGGTGCAGAGCTCTATGGCGTCCGCGCCCAGATTGTGGGCGGCGCGGATGGCGCCCGGTTCCGGGTCGGCGAACACGCTGACCTCTATGCCGGACTTGGACAGGTTCTTTATAATTTTCTCGAGCTCGGGCTGTTTGCCTTCCAGCTTCATCCCGCCCTGAGTGGTGACTTCTTTGGGGCTTTCGGGCACGAGGCAGACGGAGTCGGGGCGTACGCGCAGCGCTATCTTTTCCATCTCGGGGACGGCCGCCATTTCCAGGTGGATGATGCCCTTAACTTCGTGGCGCACCCTTTCAAGATCGGAGTCCTGGATGTGCCTGCGGTCCTGGCGAAGGTGCATGACCACCATGTCGCCGCCGGAGCTGAAAACCACCCGCGCGGCCTCGACGGTGTCGGGATTCTTTTCCTTGCGGGCCTCGCGCAGCGTGGCGATGTGGTCTATATTAACGCCAAGTTTAATGTGTTTCATTGTTTCCTCCAAACCTATTTAAATCAGTTCTTAGCCGCCAACGCGCCGGAATGCTTTTTGTAATGTTCCAGCAGCTCGTCGGCTATGGCCTTTATTTTGGGGCGGGACTCCCCCTCCACCAGCAGCCGCAGCAGGGGCTCCGTGCCGGAGTAGCGGATAAAGATGCGGCCGTTGCCCTTCAGGTCGTTCTCGAACTTGGAAAGCTTGGCGGCAAAACCGCTCACGTCCTTGAAAGCGGGCTTGCTGGAGACCTTCACCTTCTCCAGCACCTGGGGGTAGCGGTTCCAATGCCGCCGGAACCAGCTGAAAGGCTTGCCCATGTCCCGCACGGCGGCGATGGTCTGCAGCGCGGTGAGGAGCCCGTCGCCCGTGGGCGCGAACTCGCGGAAAATTATATGCCCGCTGGATTCCCCGCCCAGCTTGAGGTCGCCTTTTTCCATGGCGTCGGTGACGTTCTTGTCGCCCACCGGCACCTGCACCACGCTTATACCCAAGCCCTGCAGGTAGCGCAGCAGGCCATAGTTGGACATGAAGGTCAGCGAGACCCCGTTGTTGGTAAGGCGGCCCTTGGCTTTAAGGTACGGGGCCGCTATCGAAATTATATCGTCGCCGTCCAGCTCGGCGCCTTTCTCGTCAGAGAACATGCAGCGGTCGGCGTCCCCGTCAAGGCTTATGCCGCAGAAAGCGCCCCATTTAGCGGCGGCGGCGGCCATCGTCTGCGTATGCAGCGCCCCGCAGCCCATATTGATGTTCCGGCCGTTGGGCTTGTCGCCGATAACTTTTACCTTGGCGCCCAGGTCCCTGAGCACGCGCGGCGCTATCTTGTAGGCCGCCCCGTTGGCGCAGTCGAGCAGGATCTTAAGGCCCTTGAGATTGAAACCCCGGGGCAGCGTGCCGCGGAGGAACTCCTCGTAATCGCGCGTGAAATCTTTCTTATGGATGGCCGCTCTGGAGGGCCGCACATGCAGCGGTTTTTTCCCCAGCAGGAGGGTCTCTATCTTCCCTTCGATAACGTCGTTCAGCTTCAGCCCGTCGGCGGAAAAGAATTTTATACCGTTGAACTCCGGCGGGTTGTGGCTGGCGGAGATCACGATGCCGAAATCCGCGCCCTCGCGCTTGACCAGGTAGGAAACGGCGGGTGTGGGGATTATCCCCAGGTCCACCACCTTGAACTTGCCTTCTCCGAGCCCTTCCACCAGGTATTTCCTTATCAGTTTGCCCGAGGCGCGGGAATCCATCCCGATCAGCACAACGGGCTTGCCTGCGGACTTTTTCTTGTATTTCGGGAGCACCAGGGAGGCCGCGTAGCCTATCTTGCGTATAAAATCGGGCGTAAAGGGATAATCCCAGGTAATGCCGCGTATACCGTCGGTTCCAAAAAGTTTACCCATTTTGAGATTCTCTCTTCAAACGCAATAATATAATTTTATATTATATTACCAGTAGTTTGGAAGTCCCGCCTTGCGGGTTGCGGCAGCTGGAGAGGTGGCCGAGTGGTTTAAGGCGCCGGTCTTGAAAACCGGTGTACGGTTAATCCGTACCGTGGGTTCGAATCCCTCCCTCTCCGAACTTTTTTGCTTTTAAAAAATTCTGCCGAAAAAAAATTCTTTTCCGCGCGCGCAGAATTAAAATTAAGTAGTAATTCCCAAGGTTTTTTGAACTCGACGGAAAGCCGCCGCCTGCCTATACGGAAGTTCGAACCGATCTTTTTCAACTTTTCCCGGTTTTCTTCCGCTTTTCCGCTCTCCGCCAGTTCTCCGACGTGAACCGCCTCGCGGTACAACTCCAGCTCCGGTTCGAACCGATTGGCTCCCTGCCGGGCAAAAGCTGCGAGTTTGTTTTCAATTTCCTTTTTCCCATTGACCAATTGGGCTTTCCTCTCAGCGTACTCGGACTGCGTAAGATGGCCTTGCAGTACCAAGTCCAGCAACTTGCCCAATTGGTCTGTAAGGATTATCAAATCACCTCGCAGCTTTTGCCGGGCACTCTCCCCGGCCTGGGCCAATGCGGCTCGTTCCTTCTCCGCTATCAGGATGAGCCCATTGGCCAGGGCCGGGGGTAAGGAAACAGATTTTAGTTCTCCTTTTATCTGTTCCTCAATAACCTCCTCACGGACAAACGGCTCGTCGCAAGGTCCTTTGCGCTTGGTACAGCGAAGATAGTTATGCGCCTTCTGTGTTTCCGTGGTAATGAAGCAACCACAAGTAGCGCAATGGAATACGCCCCGGTAGGTGTATGGCTTAAGCCTCGGCCCCTTGGGTTTGCTTTTGCGAAGCATCACCTCTTGGCACTTATCAAATAGAGCCTTGGTTATGATCGGCTCGTGCTTGCCCTCGTAGAGCTCGCCCTTATACCTTATAAGACCGTAATAGACGGGGTTCTTAAGCATATACTGATAGTTGCCCACTGAAAGGGCGGTATGCCGCCCTTTCAGGCCAACGCCGTTCATGATACGGCGCACTTCTGCCAGCGGGTAATCGCCGGAAGCATAGAGTTCAAAGGTCTTGCGGATAAATGGAGCCCGCTCTTTGTCCGGGTAGATGGTCCGAGTATTCTTGTCGTTCAGGTAGCCGAGCGGGGCACAACAAGGCCAAATGCCATTGCGAAGTTTCTGCCGGAAGCCCCGCCGGATATTTTCCGAAAGGTTATCGACGTAGTATTTGGACTGGCCGAACGCGATTGAAAGCATGAACTTACCCTGCGGCGTAGGGTCAAACCAAAAGGTAGGGAACTTCAAGGCGGTTATCTTGGTGGTGTCCACAAGGTAGATGATGCGCCCGCCGTCTATGGAGTTTCGGGCTAGGCGGTCAGGGTGCCAGGCGATTATGCCTTGAGCCTTGCCGTCCTCGATAGAGGCTATCATGTCATTAAAGATTTCGCGGCCTGGTTCCTTAGCGGTCTTGCTCTCGATAAACTCTTTTACGATTATGAGGTTCTCTTTCTTGGCGTATTCCCGGAGTTCCGCGAGCTGCCCTTCGATTGACAGGATTTGTCTGTCAGGTTCGTCCGTGGACTTTCTGGCATAAAGAAAATACCGCATGTCTTGGTTTTGCATAAGACCTCCCATACCTTGCGCTTAATGACGGTTTGGCCCAGCAGGGCGGAACCGGCATTAAGGGCTAACTCTGCAGCTCTCCGCCGCGCGTAAGGCCGGCTTTGCTTACCAAAGCTAAGACGGCCTTACATGCGGCGTTAAAGAGGAGATCGGTTCGGGAAACGCTCTGCGTTTCCTCAGGGCGCCAGCCCTGAAACTTCCGTAGGGGCAGGCGGCGGCTTTCCGTCGAGTTCAAAAAACCTTGGGAATTACTACTTAATTTTAATTCTGCG
>Ga0209212_1001323_pt1 | contig 41343 bp, 31 predicted proteins | sample RifGroC2_FD_183996 | JGI IMG/M metagenome (GOLD analysis project Ga0209212, IMG submission 183996) | Groundwater microbial communities from Rifle, Colorado, USA - Groundwater C2 (SPAdes) (version 2) | ecosystem: Environmental > Aquatic > Deep subsurface > Groundwater | place: Rifle, Colorado... | reverse complement strand
AAGAGGCTTGGCTGGGGCGCCAGGGATCGAACCTGGGAATGCCGGAATCAAAATCCGGTGCCTTACCGCTTGGCGACGCCCCAATGCTCACAACAAGCTTGCACTGCATGACGCCTCTTTTACACCAGCGAAGAACAAAATAAATAAATTTATCTATTAAAGCGTCTGAACAGTTGCAGCAAACCAGCCCGTGCCATCCACCAGAGCTTCACGCGCTTTTTCGGCACTATACTTGTCCCGGAAAAGCCCAAACACTGTCGGCCCGCTACCGGACATCATGGCACCCGCCGCACCCAAGCGCAACATGGTGTTTTTTATATCGGCTATAACCGGAAAAGCCGGAATGGTTACCGACTCAAGGTCATTAGAAAGAATGGAACAGATACTTTCAATACTGCCGTAAAAATAGGGAAGTTTAGCTAGCTCACCCCTGTTTGTCAACTGCAAATTTTTATATACCCATGCGGTGGAGACATGCACGCCTGGATTCACCAGCAGAACCCAGACAGCAGGCATGTCCGGCATAGCCTTCAAATGTTCGCCGATACCCTCCGCAAGAGCGGTTTTTTTAAATATAAAAAAAGGAACATCCGCTCCGAGTTTGACACCAATCTCCATCAGTCGCTGGTCTGAGAGTCCCAAACCCAGTAGCTCATTCATTCCCATCAACACAGTCGCAGCATCACTGCTTCCTCCACCCAGACCTGCTGCCACCGGGATGTTTTTGGTAATGTGGATTATGGCCCCCAGCTTGGATTCGGCTAAAGCAAGCAGTTCGCGGGCCGCCTTCCAGGCGATGTTGCCAGGCCCGTCAGGCACGCCGTTCTTTCCACATGTTACCGTAATATCAGGCTCATCGGTCAGGGTGATCGAAATTTCGTCACACAGATTGACCCGCTGCATAACCATGCGCAGGTCGTGGTAACCGTCGGAACGCCGACCAATAACATCCAGTCGGTAGTTGATCTTGGCTGGGGCTTTGAGTGTCAGGCTCTTCACGAAAACTCCGTTGGATGTGAAATACGCATTGCGGGGAACTGATTTTCTAAAGCATGCCGATTTAGAAATCAAGACAAAACTGAATATAGCTATGTTCGATATTGCTCTTGCACCCCCCATCCAGTGGCTGTATAATTTTCCTTTTCAATTTTTAACAATAACTTTTGAGGTAAACATGACTATCAGACTTCCCGCTGAATGGGAGGCACAGGACGGCGTACTGCTGGCCTGGCCCCACGAAGGCACTGACTGGGCATATATGCTCGATGACGTACGCCCTGTCTTTGCCGAGATCATCCGTCAGATCTCCCGTTTTGAACGGATTCTGCTCACAGCCCCGTGCAGCGCAGAAGCAAGGGATTACCTGGCAGCCGCCGACATTGACATGACCAATGTTTCCATCTTTGAAATGCCCAACAATGATACCTGGGCACGGGACTTCGGCCCGATTACAGTCATGTTCAATGGTCAACCGGTGTTGCTGGACTTCGGCTTCAATGGCTGGGGACTAAAATTTCCAGCCAACCACGACAATCTGATCAACAAGCGTCTTAGTGAGCAGGGAGCCTTCAAGCCCAACCTCAAGACGATCGGCCTGGTCATGGAAGGCGGCAGCCTTGAGACCGACGGACTCGGCACAATCCTGACCACGGCCGAATGCCTGCTTTCACCCAACCGCAACCCACAACTGGACAAAAAAGAGATCGAACAGGCCCTGGCCTCGCTGGTGGGTGCCCGGCGCGTACTGTGGCTCAATCACGGTTACCTGGCCGGAGACGATACCGACTCGCATGTGGACACCCTGGCACGCATTTGCCCGGACAACGTTATTGCCTATGTTGCCTGCGACGACCAGCGCGACGAACATTTCCAGCAGTTGAAACTGATGGAAGAAGAGCTAAAGGCCTTCCGGGCACCGGACGGCTCACCCTACCGCCTGGTCCCCCTCCCCTGGCCCAAGGCCCGCTTTGACGAGATGGCTCACCGTTTGCCAGCCACCTACGCCAACTTTCTGGTGATCAACGGCGCCGTATTGGTTCCTACCTATCGGGACGAAAAGGATGCCCTCGCCCTGGAACGGATTGGACAGGCCTTTCACGGACGGGAAATCATCGGCATCGACTGTCTGCCACTGCTTGACCAACATGGTTCGCTGCATTGCGTAACCATGCAATTGCCCGCAGGGGTGCTGGCATGACGACCGTCACGGCAGCCCTTATCCAGCAAACCTGCTCCTGCGACCGGAAGGGCACCCTGGAAAAAACCGCTGAGATGATTACTCGTGCGGCTGCAGCAGGAGCGGCACTGATCGTTCTGCAGGAGTTGCACACCGGTCCCTATTTCTGTCAGGTGGAGGATCCGGCCCTGTTCGATATGGCCGAGCCGATCCCGGGTCCATCTTCCGAGCTGCTGGGAAGGCTGGCTCTTGAACTGGGTGTTGTCATCGTCTCCTCGCTCTTTGAAAGGCGCGCCCCAGGCCTGTACCACAATACCGCCGTGGTGTTCGAAAAGGACGGCACCATCGCCGGCACTTATCGCAAGATGCACATCCCCGACGACCCAGGTTTCTATGAGAAGTTCTACTTCACACCGGGCGATCTGGGTTTTGAACCGATCAAGACATCGGTCGGCACACTGGGCGTGCTGGTCTGCTGGGATCAGTGGTATCCCGAGGCAGCGCGCCTGATGGCTCTGGCTGGAGCGGATCTGCTGATTTACCCCACCGCCATTGGCTGGGATCCGCTCGATACCAGCGACGAACAGGAGCGACAGAGAGACGCCTGGACAACTGTTCAGCGTGGTCACGCCGTGGCCAACGGTCTACCGGTCCTGGTGGTCAATAGGGTTGGTCATGAATCTTCACCGGAGAAGCCGGGAAAAGGCATCCAATTTTGGGGCAGCAGTTTTGCAGCCGGACCACAAGGCGAAATTCTGGCCAATGCAAGCACGGGGAGCGAGGAAATTTTACTGGTGGAGATTGATCTGGCAAGGAGTGAAATAGTGCGGCGCATCTGGCCTTTTCTGCGTGATCGACGGATTGATGCCTACGGCGATCTTTTAAAACGTTACCGTGACTGATATGAACATACCTGACAAAGAACTGCTGGAGGCACTATCCAGCTCCCGCATCCTGACCTCCATGATTACACCGGCGGTGCTGATCTCGGCCTGCGGTACGCTGATTTTCTCCACCTCGGCCCGCTTGGGGCGCATTTTCGACCGGGTCAATGTCATGAAGGGCGAGGTAGAGGCGGTGGTAGATTCCCGGATATCTTACCCTGTCGAGCGCATGCAGCATCTGAAGGAACAGGTCGCACTGCAAAAACGGCGGGCAACCCTGATCCAGAAGGCCATGGCTGCTCTCTACACCGCCACGGCACTTTTCATCGCCTCAAGCCTGGCTATTGCAATTAATGTTGCCTACGGAAGTTCGGAACAGGGCTGGATTCCAACCCTGATTGCGCTATCCGGCGGAATGTTCCTCTTCGCTGCTTCGGCCATCCTGCTTTACGAAAGTCGCTTTAACCTGCTATTCGTTACCCGCACGATTGATTTCATCGAGTTTTTGGAAGAAAAGGCGGAAAAACAGGACAAGACCCCACCGGCCTGAATTCTATCCCTTCAAACCCACCTCTTTGGCCAGGTTGCTCCAGGCCGGCAGACTACGCTCGATCACCGCTTTATCCACGCAATAGGCGATTCTGAAGAAACCAGGCGCGCCGAAACCTGCTCCCGGCACCAACAGGATGCGATGCTTTTGGGCCAGCTTGACGAACTCCACATCGTCGGCCAAGGGCGACTTGGGGAAGAGGTAGAAGGCACCATCTGGCTTGACCATCTCAAAGCCCATAGCGGTCAGTGCATTCACCAGCAGGTCGCGTTTGACCTGGTAAGCGGCTATATCCACCGATTCGTCCTGCAGCTTGGCAACCAGCCGCTGCATAAGCGCCGGGGCGTTAACGAAACCGAGCACTCGATTGCTGAAGATCGCCCCCTCCATGAATTGCATGACAGTATCCATGCGCGGATTGGCCGCCAGGTAGCCGATTCGTTCGCCCGGCAGAGCCAGGTCTTTGCTGTGTGAGGTGACGATGATCGAGCTCTCTACCAGCGGGAAAATATTGGGGACATGCTTGCCGTCATAGGCAATGCGGGCATAAGGTTCGTCGGAGATGACATAGATCAGATGGCCATTACGTTTATGGACCTTCTTAACGATCGCCCCCAGTTGTCGCAGGCTCTCCTCGGGGTAGATCACGCCGGTGGGGTTGTTTGGGGAACAGATCAGGATCGCCCTCGTCTTGGGGGTCAGTGCCTTTTCGATGGCCTCGATATCCAGCTGGAAGGTTTCATGGTTGGTCCAGACTTCCACAGGGACACCACCGTGGTTGTCGATATAAAACTTATACTCGACAAAGTAAGGGGCCAGGATGATGACTTCCTCGCCGGGATTAAGGATGGTCTTGAGCACCACGTTGAGTGCCCCGCCGGCACCGCAGGTCATGATGACATGGTCACCGGCGACAGCAAGCCCCGAATCCTTGGTAAGTTTAGCAGCCACAGCGGCACGGGTCTCATTGTATCCGGCGTTGTTCATGTAGCGGTGCATGCCGGGCAGCGGTTCCTGCGACAGAGTGCGTAACTCCCGGTAAAAGGCATCGGGTGGTTCCACATCCGGGTTCCCCAAGGTAAAATCGTGAACATTCTCAGCCCCGTACTCTTGGCGCAAACGTTCACCTTCTTCGAACATCCTGCGTATCCAGGATGATTTCGAAATGTGACCGGCGATTTTCATGGCGATGGCCATAGCTGTTCCCTCCAAGTAAAAATATCTGATATGATGTGAACTACGAAGTATAATTGCCCATTTCTATATGCGAACGATTCACGGCACATATCAAAGATCATGAATAATACAAATGTATCACGGAGAACTCAATGGAAATTCCACAATATCCGGCATCCCGTCCCTTGTCACTGGAGGACAAGCCGCTGCTGGACAACCACTTTGAGCAGATCCAGCCCCGTGTATCCGAGTTCACCTTTGCCGGATTATTCCTGTTCCGTCGCGCCCACGATTATCACTTGACTTACGTGCACAACTCGCTGGTGTTGCTGGGGAAGGGATATGACTACCGAAGTTATTTCATGCCTCCGCTGGGGGGTGACATTGAAGCTGCACTGGATGTACTATTTGGCAGCGGACTAGAGCTATATGGTGCGGATGAAGCCTTCGTGGCGAAGTACATGACAAACAAAGACCTGCAGGTTAACGAGGAGCGGGATTCTTTTGACTATCTCTACCTGCGGGAAGAATTGGCCGACCTGCCAGGCAATCGTTTTCACAAGAAAAAAAACAGGATCAATTATTTTTCGACACGCCATAACTATGAAGTTGAGACCCTGTCACCGGCGCACAGCGCTGGTTGTCTGGCACTCCTTGAAGTGTGGCAATCAATGGCCAACCTCGATGAAAATATAACATTGAATCTGGAACTGGAAGCTACAGCTGAGGCATTGCCCATGGCCAAAGTTCTCAATCTTGAGGGGGTTGTAATATCAGTCGCCGGGGCGGTAAAGGCCTTTGCCCTGGGCGAGCGCCTGAACCGGGAGACGTCGGTCTGTCATTTCGAAAAGGCCGATCCGTTCATGGAGGGTTTGTCACAGCTGGTGAACCGGGAATTTGCCGCACAACTTTTTACCGACTGCCGCTATATAAATCGAGAGCAGGACTTGGGAGAAGCAGGACTGCGTAAAGCCAAGTTATCATATCACCCGTTTGAGCTGGTCAAAAAGTTTATAGTACGCCAACAACCAAACAAAAACGTTGCACTTTCGTCTAAAGTATAGTAAAAATGCTGTTCTTTTAAAGAGCGGCTTCGGCTGCATCTCCTTGTTCCGGGTAAGACCGGGGCTCGAAAACCGTGAGGAGGAACAAAACATGAGGAAGTATGAAACGATTTACATCCTCCAGCCTGACCTAAACGAAGACGAGATCAAAGTCATCGCAGACAAGGTTCAGGACGTGATCGCATCCTACAAGGGTGACTTTCTACGACTGGAAGACTGGGGCGTCAGGAAAATGGCCTACGTCATCAGGAAATTCGCCAGGGGACGCTATCTGTATCTGCGTTACAACGGCGGCCGGGAACTGATCGCCGAGTTGGAGCGGCGTCTCAGACTTGACGAAAAGGTGCTCCGGTACCAGACCGTCAACATCACCGACCAGCCCGAGAAACCCATAGCCGAGAAGAAGGAGCTTGTGGTTGAGCCCGAAGGCATTGAGCCGGTTGAGGCCACCGAAGCTGCCGCTACTCCCGCTGAAGCGACTAACGAATAATTCCTGGAGGATAACAACCATGGCTGACGAAAGACCTACCACCCATCAGAGACCCTCAAGCGGCCCAGGTGGCCCACGCAAGAAACGTCCCTTCCAACGCAGGAAGGTTTGCCGCTTCTGCGCCGAGAAAAATCTGACTATCGATTACAAAGAGCCTCGCACACTTCGCTACTTCATTTCCGAGCGCGGCAAGATTGTTCCCCGTCGCATCTCCGGTAACTGCTCCAAGCACCAGAGAGAGATTACCGAGGCCATTAAGCGCGCCCGCAATCTGGCGTTGCTGCCCATTGCCTCGAATCACGCACTACCTTGACATCGGTTGCATGAGCGTTAAACCGCAGGTCAGCGTCGTTACTGCACGGCTCATTGCAGCCTTTATCGGAACGATCGGCTCATTCATCCTGTTTGCCGCTTACATGATTATCCCGCCAGCAGGTTTTTTATCGGGCCTGCTGGCACCATTTCCTGCGATTTATTTTCGTTTCCGAGATGGTAGAGCTACGGCAGTTATCATCACCTTGGGAACCGCCACCCTGCTGGCTGGGATACTCGGTCCGCAAGCTGGCGCACTCTATCTGCTGCAAAATGGGATGATTGCGCTGATGATGCCGGAACTCCTTATCAGAGGGTATAACGCATCACGGACTATTGCATGGACAACCGCAGTCAATCTGACTATTTTTGCACTCGCGGCTTGGGTATTCAGCTTAATCAGCGGTCAGAACCTGCATCAGTTGGCAGTCAATGAGATCAACTCAAGCATCGCCCAAGCCGTTGCAATCTACGAGAAGGCCGGAGTCAAGGGGGATGAACTTGACTTGCTGAAACAGTCCATGACAATGGCTGCCAAGCAGATCGCGAGAATCTACCCTGCCCTGACAACATTCCTGTTGATGGCCATGGCAGGTTGCAATCTGGCCCTGATCAAACGCTTTTCTGTCAAATTGGGCACTGATCTGAAGCTTGGCAATTTTAACGAGTTTAAAAACCATGAACTTCTGATCTGGCTGCTGATAGCAGCCGGTTTCGCCCAACTGGCAGCCACACCAATCATTACCATCCCTGCCCTGAATGTACTCGTGATTATCACGATGCTTTATTTCATACAGGGATTGGCGGCTATCTCCGCCATCATCTCCCGGCAGCCTTTCGCTGGAGTAATGAGGGTTATGCTGTATCTCATGCTGTTGTTTCAGCCCTATCTGGCAGCATTGATAGCGGCATTTGGCATATTCGACCTGTGGGGTGACTTCCGCACCCCCAGAAAACAGGAAAACCTGTAAAATCAGGCTTGAAAGGAGAGAACATGAAGGTCATCCTGAAGGAAAACATTGAGACCCTCGGCCACATCGGCGACGTCGTCAAGGTAGCACCCGGCTATGCGCGCAACTATCTGCTACCCAAAGGGCTTGCCGTAGCGGCTACCGAGAAAAACGCCAAGGCACTTGAGCACGTTAAGCGCCAAATGGCCTACAAGAAAGACAAGGTTATGGAATCGGCCAAAAACCTGTTGGCCAAGCTTGAAGAGCTGTCCATCGAACTTGTGCATCAAGCTGGTGAGGCCGGTAAGCTGTTCGGTTCGGTTACCAACATGGAAATCGCAGCCTACCTTAAGGACAAAGGTTTTGACATCGACCGCAAGAATATCGTGCTGGTCGAGCCGATCAAACAACTTGGCGAGTACACTGTCCCCGTCAAGATCCACCCTGAAGTAACAGCAAACCTCAAGGTGACTGTCAAGGCCATCTAGTTCAGCTGTAGATGCCTATAAACAAAAGAGCCTGCCGCGTTATTGCGGCAGGCTCTTTTGTTTTCAGCGTTCTTTCTCTTACTGATATAAACTTGGTTTGATCAGGCCCATCCGAGCAAGCCGGTACTGCAGGGCCGTCCTGAGAACACCCACCCCATAGATCACGCTTCTGCGGAAGTTGATTGATGATGCCTCGGGAAAATAACGGGTTGGGCAACTCACCTCACCAATACGGAAACCAAACCAGGCAATCTGGGCCAACATCTGGTTATCAAATACGAAATCATCCGAATTCTGCTCCAGCGGCAGGCGCTTCAACACCTCACGGGAAAAGGCTCGATAACCTGTGTGATATTCGGAGAGTTTCTGCCCGAGCAACAGATTCTCGGCAAGGGTCAGAAAACGGTTGGATACATACTTATATAAAGGCATTCCGCCCTTGAGCGCTCCCCGTCCCAAAATTCGGGAAGCCAGCACGGCGTCAAACTCTTCCCAGGCGATCATGGCCGCCATCGCTGTGATCAAGCGCGGAGTATACTGATAATCCGGGTGCAGCATCACCACAATGTCGGCCCCCAGCTCAAGCGCAGCACGATAACAGGTTTTCTGATTACCTCCATAGCCTCTGTTGGCCACATGAACGATGGTTTTGATCCCCAGCCGTTCAGCTTCTTCCACGGTGTTATCCCGTGAAGCATCATCTACAAGCACCACATCATCAACAAAATCGAAGGGAATTTCTTTCCAGGTCGTCTCCAAGGTTTTTGCAGCGTTATAGGCCGGCAGGATTACGATTATTTTCTTTCCGTTAAGCATTGACCATCCATTTATTTTAAAATTACTTGAGGCGACATCGCTAAAAAGCGTTTAGTTATCTCATCTCTACTGATTGCCTGTAAAGTAATTTGTTTAAGAGTGGTTTCGGATTTCGGGCATGCCATATCAATTACGAAAAGCACCCTTTTCCCAGGCATTGGAGCCACTAAAGGCAGAGCCAACCGTAAGGGTATAACTCTGAGTTGTATATGCACCTTTATTATCGGTTGCATTTACAGAAACCTTATAACTACCTGTAGTTGATGGTTTCCATGTGATATTACCCGTTGAAGAGTTAATTGTCATGCCATAAGGCTTTGAAACGAGTGAATACACGATGGCATCTCCATCAGGATCACTTGCTTGTAGGTCATATGAATAAACACTCCCCTTAATTGCGCTGGCTACCGGAGTCGTGATTATGGTCGGTGGATTGTTCATTGGAACTGTAGCAATCAAAACAGAGATATTGAAACTTTGTGCTACTTTCCCACCCTTAATGTCCACTGCCTCAACAACAACCTTTTTTACCCCGGCCTGAGATGAAAATGGAATCCAGGTGATCAACCCAGTAGAATCATCAATTGACATACCCGCCGGAGCAGTTATAAGCCGATAGAACAAAGCATCGCCATCAGGATCCGTGGCATTTACATCATATGTATAGAGCATTCCCGCTGTTACAGACAGAACAGGCTCAGAGGCAATTTTCGGTGGATTGTTTGGAATATGATTTAAAACCGTCACCTTGAAACTCTGAGTTGAATATAGACCGGCTGGATCGCTTGCCTTCACGATGACCGAGTAGGTTCCGCTGTCTGATGGCCGCCACGAAATAACACCAGTTTTAGAATTTATGTTCATCCCCGATGGTTTTATTGATAATGAGAACTTGACGACTTCCCCATTAGGATCGGAAGCTGCAACCTGATAGTAAAAATATCCTTTTTCATAAGCAACCGTTACCGGAGAAGAGGTAATGACAGGTGGCTGATTGGTGGTGCTATTGTCATTGACTGTCAGGGTAACTGTTGCTGTTGCAATATTGTAGTTGGCCGTATCACTCGGGGTGAAGGCTGCCGACAGCGTCTGGGCACCGGCGCTGGTCAGGGTCGTGCCGCTAGCCGGGCTGTAGACGAATGAACCGGCTGTGCTGGCAGTGGCGTCAAGCTGGCTACTGGAAAGAGCTGTGCCGATATATACCGCAGAGGGTGTTGACCAAGTAATGGCCGGGGTGGCCTTGGCGATGGTCAGGCTACCGCTGGCGCTGCCTGAGTAGTTGCTGTCGCTGATCGTGGCCACAACGGCATAAATACCGGAGGCCGTCGGGGCGGTTGTGCTGCCGGCGTAGGTGGTGATGGTGCTCAGACCAGCAGGGGTGGTGCTTACCGTGGCCGATCTGGCGCTACCGTTATAGGTCTGGCTGAGATTGCTCAACGCTACTGTCGCGCTTGCCTTGGTAACCGCCAGGGTTACGCTCTTGGTGGTCGTATTGTAAGTGACCACATCAGTCGGGGTGAAGGTAACCGACAGGGTCTGATTGCCTGCGTTAAGCTTTGTACCCAGAATTGGTGTGTAGGTGTAGGTTCCTGCAATGCCGCCGCTTACGGTTGCATTCAATTGTGTTGCCGAGAGAAGCGTACCGTAGGTGATCGCTATCGGATTATTCCAGGTGATCGTTGGGTTCTGCTTACTGTTGACGGCCAGGGTAACGGTTGCTGTTGCACCGTTGTAGTTGGCCGTATCACTCGGGATGAAGGATGCCGAGAGGGTCTGGCTACCAGCAGTGTTCAGGGCCGTGCCGGATGCAGGCGTGTAGGTAAACGAGCCGGCAACGGAGGCGCTAGCATTCATCTGAGTCGATGATAGAACCGTGCCGACGTAGACCGCAGAGGGGGTTGACCAAGTAATGGCCGGCGTTGCCTTGGTGATGGTCAGACTGCCGTTTGCGCTGCCTGTGTAGTTGGCGTCGGTTATGGTGGCCGCAACAGCATAAGTTCCGGCGGACGTCGGCGCGGAGCTGCTGCCGTCGTAAGTGAGCTCTACGCTCAGGCCGCTCGGGATGGTTGTGGCGCTGGCCGCTTTGGGCGAGCCGTCGTAGGTGGCACTAAGACCGCTCAGACTTACGCCTGCAGAATCCTTGTTGACGGTCAAGGTTACTGTTTTGGTGGCGATGTTGTAGGTGTTTGTATCGCTCGGGGTGAAGGTTGCGGTCAGGATCTGGCTGCCAGCATTCAGTGTCGTGCCTGCGGGCGGGCTGTAGCTGAAGCTGCCGGCTATGCTGCCGGCGCTGGCGTTCAACTGGTTGCTGCCAAGGACAGTCCCGTAGCTGATTGCCGCTGGTGCGGCCCAGATAACGCTCGGTGTAATTTTGCTGTTGACCGTTAGGATGACTGATGCGCTTGCATTGTTGTAGTTGATGGTATCGGTCGGGGTGAAGGCCACCGACAGATTCTGTGGGCCGGCGCTGTTGATGGTCGTACCGTCGGCCGGTATGTAGACGAAAGAACCGGCTGTGCTGACAATAGCGTTAAGCTGCGTTGCCGAAAGAGCCGTCCCAACGTAGACCGGAGCCGGGGTTGCCCATGTGATGGCAGGTGTAGCTTTGGAGATAACCAGTGTTCCTGTTGCGCTGCCTGTGTAGTTGCTATCGGAGACGGTCGCGACAACGGCGTAAGAGCCTGCCGCTGTCGGAGCGGTTATGCTTCCTGCGTAGGTGATGGCAATGGCAACTGCCAGTCCGGCCGGGTTGGTAGCGGCGGTAGCAGCCTTGGCCGTACCGTCATAGGTAGCGCTGAGACCGGAAAGGTTAACCGTTGTAGCCGCCTTGTTCACGGTCAGTGAAACTGTTTTGGTTACGGTGTTGTAAGTAGTTGTATCGCTCGGTGTGAAAGTAACCGACAGGGTCTGATCGCCTGCGTCAAGCTTTGTACCCAGAACCGGTGTGTAGGTGTAGGTTCCTGCAATGACGCCGCTTACGGTTGCATTTAACTGTGTGGCCGAGAGAGCAGTGCCGTAGGTAATTGCTACCGGGTTGTTCCAGGTGAGCGTCGGATTCTGCTTGTTATTGACAGCCAGGGTTACGCTTGCTGTGGCACCGTTGTAGTTGGCCACATCAGTCGGGGTGAAGACGGTTGACAGAGTCTGGTTGCCGGCAATGTCCATCACGGTGCCGACGGCCGGGTTATAGATGAAGGAGCCAGGGGTGCTGGCAGTGGCGTTGAGTTGGCTTGAAGATAGGATCGCGCCGACGTAGACCGCGGTCGGTGTTGACCAGCTGATGGCTGGGGTGGCCTTGGCGATGGTCAGGGTGCCGGTTGCGCTGCCGCTGAAGTTGGTGTCGTTGATGGTGCCGACTACGGTGTAGCTGCCAGCCGCGGTCGGTGTTGTTGTGCTGCCGTTGTAGGTAAAGGTAACGGTCTTGCCGGTCGGGTTGGTGGTGGCGCTTGCTGCCTTGGCTGTTCCATCATAGCTCTGGCTCAGCACTCCGAGGGTAACTGTGGCGGAAGCCTTGGCAATCACCAGGGTTCCGGTTGCGCTGCCCGAGTAGTTGGCATCATTGATAGTTGCAACCACCGCATATGAACCTGCGGCGGTGGGTGCTGTCGTGCTGCCGGCATAGGAGATGCTAACTGCCAGGCCGGTCGGGTTGGTGGTTGCAGTAGTTGCCTTGGCTGTTCCATCATATGTCTGGTTCAGGCCGGACAGGGTGACAGTTGCATTGGCGTTTGCGATGGTCATTGTGCCGGTGGCGCTGCCGCTGTAGTTGGTATCATTGATGGTGGCAACTACGGCGTAGGTTCCAACTGCGCTCGGTGCGGTGGCACTGCCTGCGTAGGTGATCGCTACTGCTAGGCCAGCAGGATTGGTGGTTGCCGTAGCTACTTTGCCTGTTCCGTCATAGATCTGGCTCAGGTTGCTCAGGATGACTGTTGCTGCGGCCTTGGTAACGGTGATGTTCTGTGTTACCTGAACAGCAGCTTCATAGGCAGTATTACCAGCCTGGTTAGCAGCGATAGTGCATGTGCCGGCGGTTATACCTGAGACAGTAGCGCCGCTGACAGTACATATAGCAGGTGTCAGTGTTTTAAAAGTCAACGCAAGGCCTGATGTTGCAGTGGCGATGGCTGTAGTGATGCCGTTCACCGGCAAAGTAGCAGGCATAAAGCTGATTGTACCAATGCTTTGGGGCAGTTTGGCCGCGGCTCCTACCGTTATGCCAAAACTCTGGGTAGCAATACCACCCTTACTGTCACTCACCTGCACTGTTACATTCTGCATACTGGCAGACTGGGTTGTAGTCGGTGTCCACGTAACGACGCCGGCACTGATAAGCATTCCTGAAGGAAACGTTGTCAAGCTGTACGACAATGGATCATTATCCGCATCAGTTGCTATAACATTATAGGTATAAACAGACCCCACTGTTGCGATGGTGGCTGGAGTACTCGTAAAAACTGGGGAGGCGTTCGGTGTAAGTGTGATGTTTATAGAAAATATCTGATAGTTTTCACCAGAACCATCTTTTGCCTTGATTGAAATAGGGTATACCCCCGCCACGGTGGGAGTCCAGGTAATGATGCCAGTCGCATAACCAACCGACAGGTCAGGTGGTCCTGATGCCAGACTGTAGTAAACCGTTCCGTTGGGAATGGGGTTTAGTGCAACAACCGCGTAGGTATAGGACTGATTTAGCGTTGCGTAGATTACCGGCGCTGATGTAAAAAGCGGCACACTTACCACCTTCAGCACAAAACTCTGAGTACCTGATAACGAACCGTCACTTACCCTGACGGTTACCGGGTATGACCCGGCATTGTCCTTGGATGGATTCCAGGTAATGAAACCAGTTGACGGATTGATTGCCATGCCTGCAGGAGCCACATCCAGCACATAACTCAACGTTGTCCCGGCATCAACATCCGCCCCTTTCACCGCATAGACATAGGGACTTTCAATATTGACCGAGGTAATGGCAGCGGATGTTATTGATGGAGGGTGATTGCAAAGCGGGAACACAGGTATGGCTTCTAGAAGAGGATCCGGCAGACGGGTCGGAAAGGCCTGATCGCTTACTACCAGAACTTTATTGACTATATCTGTAGTAGAATTCACCGTTATTGAGGCCTGGCGTGTCAATGCCCCGGTGCCAGCTGATAGCGATGGCAGGGTCCAGGATACGCTGTTGCTAGCACTGTCGAGGATGCCGCCATCCGTTGCCGATAAGAACAGTGTGTCTTTGGGAAGTATATTGACGATATTCAGATTGGTGAGATTATCGGCCGTTCCCGTTAAACTAACACTGATATCCGCCTGACCACCGTAACTCACGCATTGTCCACCATTCACGGTCTGTGTGACAGGAACAGGCAAGGTCGGATAAATATTGTCGGTAATGGTAAAAGTTAGCGACTGTCCCACCGGGATCTTGAGATCCCATTGACTGCCAAACTGCATATCGTCCCCATACCTGTAAGGGGTCTCAAGAACCGACAATCCAAAATTGGTGGTTGTATCGTCCTTCAATTCCGGAGATATATATGCCTGCGCACTGTCAAGATCATATTGATTTGGAGCAAGCGAGGATTCATGAACCAGTGTCACCCCACTCCCGTCACTCTGTGTACCATTCTGATAAAATCTGTTTTTGACAATTTCTACGTTGTCATCCTGGGTTGCCAGATCGGTGAGGTCGAAGTCTGCATATTCAAAGAGATGGTAATCAAGTTCGGTAGAAGAGATATTTTTTATGGTAACCGTTTTCTTTATATTTGCCTTGCCCAAACCTAGGGAATAGGGGGTAAGTTCATAGAGGATAGTTATATCAAACTGACTTGCGAGGGTATACGTAAGAGAAAGACTCGTTGCTGTCGGTTTGGATGCGCTTGTTTTTGTGAGAGTGTCCAGCGCTGACTCAAAACCGTCCGGGCCAAGTCGGTACCAGAACCACTGTTGCCACATCCGTTCCGCCCCGTCTACTTTTAGTGAGTACAATCCGGTATATGGTGTCGCATCATCAATTGTTGCACTGGTAGTGCTGTTGACTGTGGAATTTTTCAATGACCACGTAGCAGCCTCACCAACAGAAGCCAACATACATACCACGAGCAACACCTGAAGAAAGGTTGATACTACCATTTTTCCGTTTCTCATAATTCAACTCCTTGTAATCTGGACCGTTCCTCAACGTATAACTTTTAAAAAACACCCACCCTATACAAGCAAACTACTAATTAATGAGGACATTCACCTTTGCCGATTTCCTAAGTTCTTTTACAACCTCATCAACTTTTTTTCGTTGATAATCCTTCTGAAGATACCCGGCAATGAATGTCTTTACTTCGGAGAATTTCTTGATTTTTTCAGGCTTTTTTCCCTCGACATGAATGATATGCAGGCCATGACGAGTTTTGACTATGCGGCTTGTTTCGCCAACTTTTAGCAAAAAGGCAACTGCATCGAATTCTTTGGGCATGAAACCGGGAGCAATAGCACCAAGATCACCCCCTTTTTCCTTGCTTGTACAGTCAGAATACTGGCGAGCAGTCTCGGCAAAATCCCTGCCTTTTTTCACTTCCTCAAGAATCAGATTTGCCTTGATGTACGCTTCACGTTCCTTCTCATGAGACGCCTGCCGTGGGATCTGCACAAGAATATGCCTGACCTTGATTGTTTGCTGTTCAACAAAGTTTTTTTGATTTTTATCGTAAAACAGGCGCAGTTCCTTTTCAGGTATCTGTAGAGTGGATATCCCTTTTTGATCCAGATATGCATCTATCAAGACATCCCTGCGGATTTTTGTTCTAAGCGATGTATCAAGATCCTTTTCAGGAATGATCTTTTTATCACTACTGACTGCTGAAACATCGAGAATCTTCTGGATCCGCTGCTCAATGTCATTTAACTTCAACGCAGCACCAGCCTGTGCAAGAAGCTCCTGATTTATCAACCTATCCAGCACCTCATGTTGAAGACGTTGTTTAAACTCATCCGGTTTGGACTTGGCACCAAGTTTCCGATACTCCAGAAAACGCTTCTCCACCAGTGGGGAAAGTTCTTCATCTAGTATTGCTACTCCATTAACACGAGCCACCACCTGTTTATCCGCAACAGGACTATCAGCCGCAACTGCAAGGGAAGCCATCAAAACCAGCACGATGACAAAGCCCAACTTTTTCCCGCTTTTCCGTATCTGCTTCGCAATCATCTGCATTATCTCAACTTTTCATTTTATAGGAACTATCTGTAGAAAAACGCGTACCAGGATGCCTGTAGCTAACGTCTCTGCGAGTAAATTGGAGAATGATTCCTTAAAAAACACAGTGAATATCAAAGGATTTTGGAGGTAATAACTATGTCGGCAGAGGAACCAGGGCTGCCTGTGGGTATGAACGATATTGAACCAGAATCGCCGATGGCGACTTGGAGTGATATCGTGGCGTCATGGCTCTGGTAATTATAGTTATGCGGGTGTTTTTCATGTCTTTTATTGAGTTTATTGTGCCCAATCTCTTTGAAACAATTGGCATCAACAGCATGAATCTTAAGATCAATATTTCCGTGATTTGTGATTTCAACCGTGTAAACACCCGGTTTCAGGGCGACGGTAAGATCATTGTCTTTTCTGGATCCAATGGTTCTTGCAACGGTGTAATGATATGTCACAGGTTGTGGTGTCAGAGCCTTTGAGAGATCAACAAGGCCAAAACCAAAGTAAGGGTCACGTCCAATATCGCCCAGATCAGCAGCACTTGAACCAAGCAGGGCGCGAACATCATCGGCGACTCGACCGTCGCCATTGGCGTCTGCAATCCCTTTTGCCAGCAAGATGGCAGCCGCACCTGAAACATGGGCGGTTGCCTGGGAGGTACCTTTCAGGATGCCATAACTGCCGCCACGCATGGTTGAGTTGATGGCCACACCCGGAGCAGCCAACTCCAGCTTCTGCCCATAGTTGGAGAAGGTGGGATGAGCATCGACCTGATCAGTTGCTCCCACGGCGATTACAGAATCATATGCAGCCGGAAATTCTATAGTGTTGCTGTTTGTATTGCCTGCCGCGGCCACAACAATGATGCCGGCCTGGTATGCCCTGTCGCATACATCTTTGAATGCGTTTGAGTCAATGGGTGCACCGATGCTCATGTTTATTATGTTCATATTATTGGTGATCGCCCATTCCATGCCCGCCAGAATGTCGCTTAGATCACCCATTACCATGCCGCCCAGCACCTTGACCGCATACAGGGAAACTTCCGGGGCAACACCCACCACACCTGTTCCGTTGTTTCTTGCGCCGATGATCCCGGCAATATGTGTTCCATGGCTTATATATCCGTCATCGAACGGGTCGTTGTTGTCGTATGCGAAGTTGTATCCACCCTTGTAGTTGCCCTTGAGTTCGGGGTGATTATAGTCAATGCCGGAATCGAGCACGGCAACCTTGATGCCTGCACCGGTAATCCCTCCAGCAGCGGCTGCGTTGCCACCTATCCGAGCTACCCCCCACGATTCTGCATATTCCTGGGTGAGTGGGGTAGACAGCAATGTTGGTTCTGTAATGCCGACCACGGAGTCTTCCTCGATATAGGCGACATCCGGGTCGTTTTTCAGTTTCTCAATTTCTTCCTCCGACAGTTGGCCGGATATGGCATTGATAATCCTGTGGGATCGCTTGACGCGTCCACCAGCACGGCTAAACTTGTGATGCCTGTCTTCTTCAGAGGCAACGGCCCCTTTTTTGAATCCAATAATAACTTTCTTATCAGCAGCATCCACCAACGAGGTCATTCCCAAAAAGACTGCCAGCATGACGAATACCACTAAATGATTCATGACAATTTCCTTATTAAACATTGATTTTATGAAAATAGATCACGGGGAGCAAAACTCCCCATGATCTATTTATTCAATACGTCTGATTTTCTATTGCAATCAGCGGGTTTTTTTAGGTGCCGCCGTGACAGCCTTGGATATTGCGCCGTTAAGAGTCTTAACCGTTACCATGGCACCGTTAACGAGATTATTGTCAACAGCGACAATCTTCGTGTTACTCCACGACCTGACCTTGATTTGGGTTTCGCCAAGGAAAACGCCAAGTCCGGATTTATAGTCGGCTGGCGGTGCTGATCCAAAACCGGTTCCGGTGATAGTAGCAGTTGCCTTGGAACCGATCACAGCCTTGATCGCCAGTTCTGGTGCAACAGTCAGATTGGCAAGGTTACTCACCACACCCTGTTTGGCAACACGAAGGTCGTAGAGCCCTGCCTGAAGAGCCGGGATGGAGACCTGAATTTCGCTGTCGGTAAACTGGTAGGGTGTCAGGGAAATGCTGGTTGTTGCATTGGAAATGGTAACGATCGGATTATACACCATGCCATTTCCATCAACATTCGTGAAGGCTGCGCCGGTCAGCGTCAGTGCGGTTGTTCTGCCGGCAGTCAGGGTATAGCTGCTCTGGCCGCTAAGTGCCGGAACGATTGAGGTTGTTGGACTGCCTGAGGCATTTCCATACCAGGACCAGTGACATCCCTGACAATCCCAGTTGTTACCGATATGTCCATAACCCAGTGCCTCGGCGCCAGGGGTAATGGTCGCAGTAGCAGCGGATTTTTTCTGTATGTTGTGGAGAGATTTTACGCCATGGCAGGATTCACAACGACGCATACTGGACACGCCACCTTCTGTATCATGACACCATGTGCAATTACCGATTCCACCAGGGGCGCCAATACCTGTCCCGTGATGGGTATCATTGTTGGAATAAATTCTACGAACGGTATTGGTTTTCGGATCAATGGCGGTTGGATCACCCTGATGGCAAGCCGCGCAACCTTGGACAATTGCCGAACTTCCATCAGGAGCAACAACCTGACGTCCTACAGGCATAGGTGTTACGCTGCTTGCCGGATATGATGGGACATAGTGGCCATCCAAAGGATTGTCAATAAAATTGCCATGACACGAAACACAATCCTGAGCGGCCGCTTTGGTCGTCACATGGTGCGGTGTTGTGCTGTGGCATTTGGAGCAGGTTCTGAAATCATCAAACACAAACCCGCCTGCGCCATCAGGAATCATCGTGTGGCAGTCGAGACACATCATACCCTGGGTGTTGATAAGTGCGTGGTGACGTGGGACAAGAACCTCATCGCTCACATGACACACCAAACAGTCCTCTCTGGTGGTAAGAGCACTGAACTTGGTGTCATAAAGCCCCAGAAACTGATTGGCTGGGGGTGGAGGGGTATTGGCCCAGATTACCGCTGCAGCGCCGAGAACGAGTACCACCGTTGCCAAAACGCTACGTATGATCTTGTTTTTCATCCGTGTTGCTCCTTTCTAAAGATAATTGTCCGATCTAGATCACATAATTGAAAATCACAGTTCTTTCTCTCCCATCACCTCCTCCATCATGAATTATCAACAACTCCAGTCCTTCTTTTCCCAGTTACCGCAATATGTGCAAGTACACTGCGGCAATGGTTCAAACTTAGATAAACTGCAATAGGCAATAAATCACGCTTCATACCATCTGCAGCTCCAACTAAAAACAGCGTATCACCGTAATATCAATGATCACCAAGCAATCAAATCGGGGATGGCAACACTGAATTTGCGAATACATCTGGGTGGTGGGCTAGAAGGATTTGCCGGAGTACAGGCAACAAACAGTTGTGCTGACTTATACGTTTAAAAATAGCTCTCTTCATGCTTGTTTATGTTAGGCATGGTTAATATGTATTTTTTTAAAATTTGATTCTTATACAGAACTAATCTATCGAATGCAACAAAAATGATCTCAATAACATCTGACAGTTGACAATCAACAGTTCAGGGGAGAAAATGATTTTTTTGTGGAGGTTTTTTTGTGGACAACACTGTAATTGAATTACTCGTCATTGGATTAATGATTGTATTGAATGGTTTTTTTTCCTGCTCCGAATTTGCTGTGATCTCGGTACGCAAAAGCCGGATTGCACGTCTGGTGGCCGAAGGAGACAAACGGGCACAGATCATCGATGATTTTCAAAAGGACCCTCACCGCCTGCTGGCATTGGTACAGATCGGCGTAACAGTAGCCGGCTCGGCTGCCTCCACTGTCGGCGGCATCATCGCCATCGAACACCTGCGCCCGTTCTTCTCCGAACTTCCCTGGCCCATGATTCAGCGAGTGGCGGAACCGCTCTCCGCCATTACGGTAATCACTCTGGTATCCTATACCACCCTGATTATCGGTGAGCTGGTTCCCAAGGCAATCGGTCTGCAATATGCTGATACCATCGCTCTGCGGGTCGCATGGCCGATCAACTTCCTCTCCCGAATCGGCGCCTTCGCGGTAAGCATATTGACCATTTCCAGCAAAGCGGTGATGAAAATGCTGGGGATCAGCGGAGACCGGGATGCATTTATTACACGCGAGGACGTCCAACATATCGTTGCCGAGGGGCATGAGAGCGGCGGTGTCAGCGAGTCCGAGAAGGAATACATTCGCAATGTCTTCGAATTCACCCATACCTGTGTTCGCGAGGTAATGGTGCCGCGCACCCGCATTGTAGGGCTCGATTTGGATGCACCTAGTGAGGTTGTCATCAGCATGGTGCTGGAAAACATGTATTCCAGATACCCGGTCTACCGCGGCAGTATTGAGGATATTGCCGGCGTTGTGCATGGCAAGGATCTTCTGGGACGCTTGGTGGCCGGTGAAACCCTCGACCTTACCGCTATCATGCTCCCGCCGGTCTTCGTTCCAGAAGGCAAAAAAGTCAATGATCTCCTGAAAGAGATGCAGCGTAGCCGCAATCAGATGGCCCTGGTGGTTGACGAGTACGGCGGCTTGAGCGGACTGGTAACCACCGAAGACCTGATTGAGGAGTTGGTCGGTGAAATAGAGGATGAACACGATACCGGTGAAACCGGAGCGTTTCAACGCCTGCCTGACGGTGCACTGCTGGTGGATGGATTTTTGTCTGTCTTCGACATGGCCGAGGTCATTGAGGTCAAGTTGGAAGACGATCTTCCCTACGACACGGTAGCAGGACTGATTCTGCACGAATTGGGGCGTTTTCCGACCCGCGGAGAGAGCATCCAATGGCATGGTTACCGCATCATCTGTGACGAGGTCACGCGCACCGCTATTCTCAGGGTACGCATTACCCCGGAGAGCACATGAAACTTCCCAGGAAAAAACGTACCTATATCAAGCTTACCGGCCTGTTTTTCCTGTTTTTGACAGCCGCCTTGATTGGCCTGGCAATCTTTCTTCCCCGGCTGATCGACATCAATGCCTACCGCGACGACATCATGACAACCCTGCAGAGAGACCTCAACCGCAAGGTGACATTTGTCAACGGTGAGTTTTCCATGCAGTTCGGCCCCTCATTTGTATTTAATACCGTCGCGGTCAAAGAACCGGATGGCAGCAAGGACTTTATTACAGCCGAACGCATCACCATACATCTGGCCTTGCTCCCTCTGCTGGAAAAGAAAATTGTATTGTCGGATCTCATCCTGGAAGGGGCTGAAGTACACCTCATACGTGGCAACGACAGGAAATTGAACATCGACGACCTGCTCAAGCCCCGTCCCGAATCAGTAGAGGTATCTTTCAAAAAGGTCCAGATCAAAAACGGTACGCTACAGTGGCGTGATATGGCCATCCGGAAGGAGGGTTTCACTGCTGCCATAAAAAATATCAACCTGAGTCTGAACAAACTACACCGCGGCCATAAAGGGAACTTCAAAATTTCATGTGAACTGTCTACGCCGACCGGCACTGCGACTCAACTCTCGCTGACCGGCTCGGCAAAGCTCCCGACAGGTGACACATCACTTCTGGAAACTGAACTTAACGCCAGCGCTGACGTAAAACATGCTGATCTAGGCTATTTCTGGCCATACTACGGCAGGTTTATCCCTTTTGGCAACCCAAGTGGACAGCTGGATATGGCTAGCAGCTTTAAGGGTAAACTGCGGGAATTCAACGCCAAAGGGAAATTACGCCTGAACGGTGTAGCCATAAACTGGCCGACCGTTTTTCACCACACGGTCAACCCACGCACTGCGCAACTGGACTACGAATTAAGGCTTAACAAGAACAGCATAGACATGCCCGCCCTACAGTTTTCCGCAGACGGCTTCAAGACCAAGGGAAACTGCCAACTCCAGGACATCACCTCTCCGGATATGCGCATAACAGCCAAGGCAACCACTGAGACCTTCAAGCTCGAGGAACTGCGCCAATGGATTCCCTACGGCATCATCGCCAAAGATGTTGCAGACTATATTGAGGAACACATAACCGGCGGGCTCTTCAAGCTTGAAACCGGTACGCTGGATGGTCGGGTCAGCCAGATAACCCATATGGAAAAGGGTTCTAATTACAATGTCCTGCACATAAAGGGTAGCGTTGAAAAAGGAATCGTCAGCTACGGCAAAAATGCGCCGGCCTTCAACAATATCAAAGGCGGCCTGGAGATGTTAGGCAAAGACTTCATCCTGAGCCGTGTCAGCGCCAATTTTGGAGATTCTCCGTTTACGATGGAAGGGAAGATAACCGATTACCCGCTCGACACCCCCTGCCAGTACCCTTTCCAGATGCAGATCGTACCTCGCCCGACGGAGGTGGCCTGGCTGTCAAAAATCGTCGGTGCATCAAAACTGGAATTCAGCGGCAATTCTTCCCTCACCCTCACCGGCAGCGGGCTGATCTCGGCCTATCGCCTGGGCGGGACATGGGAGCTGCGACAAGCCGCCTATGCATTTCCCGGAGCCATCCGCAAGCAGATTGGCACTCCCAACCAGCTGACATTCAGCAGTATCATCGGAGCTGGAGAGACTAAACTGACCAGCCTGACGTATACCCTTGCGCCACTAGCGCTATCTGCCACCGCAACACTCAAGTATGAAAGCCGCCCCCAGCTTGGCTTTGAGCTTCAAACCAATCAGTTCCTGCTGAGCGAAGCACTCCCCATTCTCTCCATCTGGCAGCAGTATCATCCCAAGGGACGTGTTCAGGTCCACATCACAGGCAACGGCAATCCCGAGGATTTCGCCGCCATGGACTACAACGGTGCGATCACCCTAGCCTCATTTTCTGTGCAACCCGGCGAAAACCTGAAGCAGGTCAGCAATATCAACGGCAGCATAACCTTCAAAGGAAGCAGCCTGGAGACATCCAGTATCAGCGTGCTCTACGGCAGTTCACTGATCAATGCCAGGGGCAAGATCAAGAACTTCAAAAACCGAGAGGCAGAGATCACCCTGTCATCACCGCAGTTTTTCCTTCGGGACGCAAAACTTGCCCCCCCCAAGACGGATACAAGCATTCGCCGCATGAATGCCGCAATCATCATGCAGGACAATCAATATACCATCCAGAGCTTTTCAGGACTGCTCAACTCATCCAGTTTCAACATCAGCGGCAGTTACATTAACGACAGGACACCCGAGGCAAATCTGATCGTTACCTCCACCAACCTTGACATCGATGATCTCCTGCTGCTTGGAAAACTGGGGGAGCAGAGCGGAAATGGGACGGACGGACAGAACGGTCCGAATCTGAACCTGAAACTCAAATTGGCCGTCGAGGCCGGAAAACATGGCAAGTTTAAATTTTCGAAACTAAATGCCAATATATCCAGGGAAAACGGTGTAATCTATCTCCAAGGCTTCGAGGCCGCCCTGTTCGGCGGACGGGTGTCGGCCAAAGGAAGAATTGCGTCCAATGGCATTCAAGGAAGCCGTTATGACCTCAATTTCAACCTCGAGCGCATCAATGCCGATCATCTCTTTCAAGCCCTGGACGTCACCCGGGAAGTAACCGGCACACTGAATCTCCAGGGCGATGTAACCGCCCGTGGCACCACCTTGACAGAAGTCAAGAACACGGCCTTGGGTAATATACGCCTGCGGCTGTCGGATGGTTCCCTGCGCAAACTTAACGTCCTCTCCAAGGTCTTTTCCATCCTCAACATATCGCAGTTGCTCAAGTTTCAGTTACCCGACATGGTATCGGGCGGTATGCCCTACAACGAGATAAAAGGCAGCATTTCCATCAAGGATGGCATTGCATCCAGCCAGGATCTGTTTATCAGTAGCGACGCCATCAATATGTCAATCATTGGTAAAACAGATATTGTAAAAGAAGAACTGGATTTGATCATTGGTGTACAGCCGCTCCAGACTGTTGACAAGATCGTCAACCGCATCCCGGTAGTGGGTTGGCTGCTCACCGGCAAGGGCAAATCAGTCCTGACTGCCTATTTTGAAGCCAAGGGCAAGTGGTCCGATCCCAAGGTAAGTGCCATTCCGGTCAAATCCATGGCCAAGGGTGCTCTCAATATTTTCAGGAGAGTATTTGAATTGCCGGTACGATTATTTACCGATACAGGAGATGTGATTTTGGGGCAATAGTGACTAACACAGTTTGCAAAAAAGCCCGTGCATCCCAAGTTATAAAAAGGGCTGAACGGGCTTTTTCATTATCCTGGTTAGCTCAGTATATCGAGTAGTTGGCGGGATCCGAGAAAAGTTCCTTGAGCAGCAGGTTGTTGAGGTAGTGGCCAGTCTTGTTGGCATCCACCTTGCCTAGAATACGGTAGCCGCTGGTGTAAAGGTCGCCGATCAGGTCAAGGATCTTGTGATTGACCAGTTCATTGCGGTAACGCAACCCTTGCGGATTGATAATATCGTCCATGCCGATCACCACCGCGTTGTCCAGAGACCCCCCCTTGGCCAATCCGGCCTTCTTGATGGCCTCAATCTCCTCTAGCAGGGTAAATGTACGCGAGTTGATTATGGAAAAGGCGTTTTCCACATCGGTCACCCGTTTCTTCTGCTTGCCCACTGGTTGACGAAACTCGATATTCATGGTGATATCCAGGGTGTTAAGCGGCTTAATACGCAACCAAGCGTCGTTGTGGGTCACCTCTACTGAACGTTGCACCTTCAGATATACGCCACTATTCTCCGGAAATTCGTACACGCCTGCCTTCCACATCCCCTGGTAGAATTCCCAAGCCGAGCCGTCCAGAATGGGCACTTCAGGTCCGTCGATGTACACCAGGCAATTGGTGATACCGGAAAAGTAGAAGGCCGCCATAAGATGTTCAATAGTCGAAACTGTAACACCATCTTTGGCGATCAGTGTGGAGAGGCGGGTGTCGGCCACCATATCGTAGCGGGCCGGAATGATGTAGTCGTTATGGACAAAAGCGATACCAAATTCGCGGCGGGGCAGGAATTCCAAGGTGACATCGCGGCCGGTATGCAGGCCGATGCCGGTTATCTTAAAAATACGGTTGATGGTTGTCTGGCGCTTGATCATTGCGTGACTATGGCAGATTTGCTACAGGTCGTCAAGTTGATGTAGAAACATCCTGGTTGGAGGTCTCTACCACTTTCTTCAATGCCTCATGCTCTGTGGCCAATGTTGCATATTTTCGCTCCAGCTCACGGATCTGGTCGAACAGGCAGGCAATGGCCTTGGCCTCCGGGTCAGGTAACTGTCCGTGTTGCAGGTCAGCCCTCCCCTCCTCCTTTTTCTCCTGGGCCATAACCATCCGTCCGGGGATGCCAACCACTGTGGCATTTTCGGGCACCTCTTTAACCACCACCGAGTTGGAGCCGATCTTGGCCCCCTTCCCTACCGTGAACGGACCCAGGATCTTGGCGCCGGAACCAATAACCACATTATCCTCCAGGGTTGGATGACGCTTGACCTTATCCCAGGTCACGCCGCCCAGGGTGACACCGTGGTAGAGAGTCACATTGTCACCGATCTCGGCCGTTTCCCCGATAACAACTCCCATTCCGTGGTCTATGAAGAATTTGCGGCCAATCTTGGCCCCAGGATGGATCTCTACTCCAGTCAGGAAACGTCCCATGTGGGAGATAAGCCGCCCCAGAAAAAAGAACTCATTTACCCAGAACCAATGGGCAATGCGGAAGATCCACAAGGCGTGCAATCCAGGGTAGCAAAAGAGAATCTCCATCACATTGCGGGCCGCCGGGTCGCGCTCAAAGACCGAATTAATATCTTCACGGAGGTTTTTGAACATAATGAGACTCCTCTAAAATCATCAATTAACTGTAGTTATAGGATTATCATACCCTATCAAACCTGTCAAATTCAAACCCTATCGTTGAGATTTGATTTATCTGCATTTTATTGGCAGATTATTACTTCGCGATAATACCCAGATGCTCTTATGCAGTTTCCAGGATTAGGCGTTATAAACTTACCTCTCGACAAAACGACCCGATTTGAATACTATGCGTTTTCACGTTTGTATACACTACGGATAACAATCCGACATTACCCATGAAAGGAGATTTACCCATGGCAACTCCCGAATTCAAGTATCAGGATCCGTTTCCGCTTAGCCCAGATGAGACCACATACCGTAAAATCGAAGGCTCAGAGAAATACGTGACCGTTGAGAAGTTCGCCGACAAGGATGTTGTCAGGGTCTGTCCTGAAGCGCTCTCAATTTTGGCCAATGAAGCCATGCGGGATGTTTCCTTTCTGTTGCGCCCAGCCCACAACGAGCAGGTCGCCAAAATCCTGCGCGATCCGGAAGCCTCCATGAACGACAAGGGCGTGGCCCTGGCCTTCCTGCGCAACGCTGAAATCGCCGCCCAGTTTGACCTGCCGGTCTGCCAGGACACCGGCACAGCCACCGTAGCCGCCAAAAAAGGCCAACAGGTCTGGACCGGCGTCAAGGACGAGGAGTGGCTCTCCAAAGGGATCTACAAGACCTACACCGAGGAAAACCTGCGCTACTCCCAGACCGTGGCCCTCGATATGTACGAGGAGATCAACACCGGAACCAACCTGCCGGCCCAGATCGACATACTGGCCACCGACGGCGATTATTACAAGTTCCTCTTCATGGCCAAAGGTGGCGGCTCCGCCAACAAGACCATGCTCTATCAGGAAACCAAGGCCCTGCTCACCCCGGGCAAACTGGAAAAATACCTGATCGAAAAAATGAAATATCTGGGCACAGCAGCCTGCCCCCCCTATCACATCGCCTTTGTCATCGGCGGCACCTCGGCCGACGCTTGCATGAAGACCGTCAAACTGGCAACAGCAAAGGAACTGGACGGCTTGCCTACCAAGGGCAATGAACACGGCCAGGCTTTCCGCGATATCGAACTGGAAAACAACTTGCTGGAAGCAGCATACAAGCTCGGCATCGGCGCCCAGTTCGGCGGCAAGTACTTCGCTCATGATGTGCGCGTTATCCGCCTGCCACGCCACGGCGCATCCTGCCCGATCGGCATGGCGGTTTCCTGTTCGGCCGACCGCAACATCAAGGCCAAGATCACCAAGCAGGGCCTGTTTGTCGAGGAAATGGACCGCAACCCCGGCCGCCTGATCCCCGAGCAGTACCGCGGCAAGCATGAGCATGGCGTCAAGATTGATCTGAACAAGCCGATGAAGGAGATCCTGGCCGAACTGACCAAACATCCGGTATCAACACCGCTGCTCCTGAGCGGGACCATTGTTGTCGGTCGCGATATCGCCCATGCCAAGTTCAAGGAGATTATGGACAGCGGCAAGCCGCTGCCTGAGTACCTGTTGAACCATCCGATCTACTACGCTGGTCCCGCCAAAACCCCCAAGGGCAAGGCCTCGGGCTCCTTTGGCCCGACCACTGCCGGCCGCATGGACTCATACGTGGATGAGCTCCAGTCCAAGGGCGGTTCGCTGATCATGATCGCCAAGGGCAACCGCAGCCAGCAGGTAACGGATGCCTGCAAGAAATACGGCGGGTTCTACCTGGGCTCCATCGGCGGTCCGGCTGCCGTTCTGGCTGAAGAGAACATCAAGAAGGTCGAGTGTATCGACTTCCCGGAACTGGGCATGGAAGCGGTCTGGAAGATTGAGGTGGAAAACTTCCCCGCCTTTATCCTGGTGGATGACAAGGGAACTGACTTCTTTAAACAGCTTGGGCTTTAATTTTATTTGACACAATGACAAACGCCCCCGGTTGCTCGTGCGACCGGGGGCGTTTTACTTCATTATTCTTATGCACTGAAACGGCTAAATCTCACCAAAACTCTCTAGTTCATCAACCGAGAACATCCGGTCGATATCCATGATGATCAGCAGGCGATCAGCGTGGTTGAAGACACCGGTGATGAACTCTTGACCGATGCCGCTGGAGAGAACTATCGATGGCGGCGGCTGGATCTCGCTGCTGTGGATACGAATGACTTCCGAGACCGCATCCACAATAAAACCGGTCAGGCTACCGACAACATCCATGATGATGATACGGGTCTGATTGTTGTTATCATTATCAATAAGCCCGAAGCGCTTGCGCATGGATATGATCGGGATAACCTTGCCGCGCAGATTGATGATTCCCTCGACATGCGGCGGGACGTTGGGCATCTTGGTAATGGTCGGCATACGGATGATCTCGCGAACCTTTAACACCTCCACTCCGTACTCTTCTTCTTCCAGCATAAAGCTGACCAGTTGTATCAGTTCGTCATGTTTTGCTGCATCGTCCAGTTTAACCAATGCGTTAGTGGACATATGGAACTCCTTTTTATTGACCATCCCTCAACCACCTCCTCAAACATCAAAAGCAGGGGCTGCGGGCGGTTCGGTTCTGGGTTAAAGTTCAAACTAACTACATTCATTTTTCAGCCACACTGTTTTTCCAGCTGATCAAGCATAGCCATCAAATGCTGCGAATTGGACACCATCTCCTGGCAATGCTTTGCCGCAGCTATCTTGTCTCCTGCGTTGTAAGCGATTATCGCCTGTTTGCCGAGTTCGTGTACCTTTCCGTGAGGTTCACTGAGCTCTCTGAAAACAGCAACATTGCCACATTTTTCTTGCCCCTTGGTTTGGTACCACTTGCCAAAGGCACAAGTGAGGTGCGTGGGCAGATTATTGGGATCAAGGCGCTGGCTTCCATCCAGATGTGACTTGATCTTGCCCGTGTAGATCATGTGAGCGCTTTTTGCCTTCCTCAAGCATAGCAACAGTGATTCGTCGATGGTCAAGCTCGCAAGCACGGTAGTCAAGGAATCTGCAAGCATGTTCAGCTTGTTACCCTCAACTGTCGAGTTATGCGCGCTAGTCGACGTCTGGCTTGAAACCTCGGTAATCTGAAGGATATTCTTGCTGATCTCGCTGGTGGTTGCGGTTTGTTGCTCGGCGGCAGTGGCAATCTGGTTTACCTGCATCGACAGACTGTTAATCTGCTCAAGTATGGTATTCATCGCATCACCTGATTTACCGGCCTCTTGTGTACCACGCTCGACTTCATTAACGCCTTCCTTCATGGCGGAAACAGCAAGTTTGGTTTCGGTCTGGATGGCCTTGATCATTTCACCTATTTCGCGGGTGGCCTTGGTGGTCCGTTCAGCAAGAGCCCGCACCTCATCGGCAACGACCGCGAAGCCACGCCCCTGTTCTCCAGCACGAGCAGCCTCTATGGCAGCGTTCAGGGCGAGCAGATTGGTTTGGTCGGCAATATCCTCGATGGTACCGATTATCTGGCCAATTTGATCCGATCTCTGCCCGAGAGTATCAACGGTTGAAGCAGTGGCACTGACACGTTCCGAAATATGTCCCATCACCTGAATACTTTCCTGAATTATACTGTTCCCTTTCATGGCCTCATCCGAGACAAGCCGAGCGCCATCCGCTGCCATCTGACAGTTACGGGCTATGTCTCCCGATGTGGCTGCCATCTCTTCCCCGGCGGTAGCCACGGTACCGGCCTGAGAAGCTACATTGTCGGCACCTTTAGCCATTTCCGCCGAATTGTTATGTACATGTGCGGCCGAATATGTAAGATCCGCCGCCGTTAGAGCAATCTTGCCGACGATTGTTGAAAACGATTCAGCCATGGCATCAAAGGAGCTTCCAATTGTTCCCAACTCATCCTTGCTTTTCAGGCAAACCCGCCGGGTCAGGTCGCCATGAGACATGGCGTCGCTGGCTTGAATCAATGCGTTTACTGAAAATGAAATCGAGCGGATGATCATGAGTCCCAATATCACCGACAGCAGCACGGAAACGACAATGGCGCAAAGTACCAGCGCCATGGTGTTATGAAAGTGGCTTTCAGCATCACTATGCGCTTTTTGGGCCTGGTGCTTTTCAAGTTCCAGCATTTTCTGCACTGATTCGTTGGCAGCCCTGCAGAGCGGGTTTAGCATTGTGATCGTAATATCGGTGGCTTCATGATACTGACCGGCCAGGATCGCGTCACGAACAGGTTTCAATCCTTCGTTGAAAAATTTCCCCCGTTTTTCTGCAAAATCATCCGCCATCTTCTTTTCTTCGGCAGATGCAGGCTTGCTGACATATTCCTTCCAGATCGCGTTTATCTCTTCAAGATTCTTTTCAACAGCATTGAGGTGCTGTGCAAGGGCGTGATCGTGCAATTTGACAGTCTCCGGATTTGCCGGATCATGCTGCAACGACAGCAACAGCTGAATGCGGTTGTCTTTCATCAACCCCATGATCTTGTCGATCTGCATAACATTGGACATGTTTGTCTTGTAAAGGTTTTCTATACCATCATCGGCAGATTTCATGCCTAGCAGACCAATAATACCGACGACGGTTACCGAAAGACACCCTACCAGCAAGATAATCAATATCTTGGTTTTAATGCTGAAATTCATTAGATACTCCTTTTTAATATATTTTAATTCTGGTTGGTTTTTACTCTATTCCAGTACAAAAACAAACAACTAAAAACTGGAGGATCAAGTACAAAACACAACCCGTACTCATAAGTTTTAAAGTTTAAACTGCCTTACCAGCCTTTGCAGCTCCTCGGCATTACCGTTCAGTTGTGCTGCTGCCGTGGCTGATTCATGTGCGCCATGAGAAGTCTGCTGCACAACCTCGGTGATCTGCATCATGTTGCTCGAAATCTCGCTGGTTGTGGCGGTCTGTTCTTCGGCAGCTGTGGCAATCTGGTTGACCTGCATGGCGACGTCATTAACCTGCGCCAGAATATCCTGAAGCGCCTGCCCTGATTTGGCCGCCTCCACCGTGCCGGTCTCCACCTGATGGACACCCTGCTCCATAGCGGCAACGGCACCTTTGGTCTCCTTCTGAATGGCTTTGATCATCTCGCCTATCTCGCGGGTAGCGCGGGTGGTGCGCTCTGCCAGGGCGCGGACTTCATCGGCAACGACCGCAAAACCGCGCCCCTGCTCACCTGCGCGGGCCGCTTCTATGGCGGCATTCAAGGCCAGCAGGTTGGTCTGGTCGGCAATGTCTTCTATCGTGCCGATAATGGCGCCGATCTGATCACTGCGTGCCCCCAGGCTTTCCACTGTCTTGGCTGACTCCTGCACTTTATTGGCAATCTGTTCCATAACAGCCACGGTTCTCTCAACCACCTCGGCACCGTTACTTGCTGTTTGCGAAGCGCGCTGTGCGCCTTCGGCAGCCATCTGACAGTTCTGGGCAATATCACCCGATGTGGCTGACATTTCCTCACCGGCAGTGGCAGCGGTTCCTGCCTGAGCGGCGACTTCTTCGGCATTGGAGGCAATATGCTCGGCGCTGGAGTGAAGTTGATTTGCCGCTGAAGCTACCAGGCCGGATGTGCTGGATATCTTGCTGATAATGCTGTGCAGTTTATCGAGGAACTGATTGAACATGCTACAGACCTTGGCTATTTCGGAGCTACCACAATTGTCCAGACGCTTGGTGAGGTCTCCTTCGCCCTGGGCGATATCGGTTATGCGTTCGAGAAGGATTGCAAGGGGTCCTGTAATGGAGCGGATGACCACAAAACCTAAAACAAGTGCTGTCAAAATTGATATTGCAATTGCAGCTATGACAAATATCAGGGTTTTATGATAATGGCTGTCGGCGTCTTCGAATGCTTTTTTGGCATGACCCTTCTCGTTGATATACATCTTTTGCGCTATGTCGTTGGCCACCTTGAAAAGCGGATTTGTCTTGGCCAGGGTTATTTGAGTCGCCTCTTTATAGTTGCCGGCCAGGAGTGCCTCGCGCGTCGGCAGCAGACCATCCTTAATAAAATGCATCAGCTCATCGGCGAATTCATCTGCGAGTTTTTTCTCGTCAGCGCTCAACGCACCGGATGTATATTCCTTCCAGATGGCAGTGATCTCTTCGTTGTTCTTAACTACCTGATCAGAATGAAAATTCAGAGAGTGGTCGTGCATCTTGACTATCTCAGGGTTTATGGGGTCGTGCTGGAGCGCCGCCAGCAACTGTATGCGATTGTCACGCATCAGCGTCATGATCTGGCTGATCTGGGAGGTATTCAGCATCATTTCCTTGTACAGCTTCTCTACAGAATCATTTGATGATTTCATACCCATCAGGCCAGGCACCCCGGCAACTACTACCGAAACACAGGCAACCAGCAGAATAATGAGAAGCTTGAATTTGATACTTAAATTCTTGAACATAATGTCTCCTTTAACATCAGTAATAATAATTCAAATAACTTGATTAAAGCATTTATGAAGAATCCGTTTCAGTTGCGTTTTGAAGTAAATGTTTTTGATAAATCAAGCATTCCTGGTAGCGATCCATGCAATACATGGCAATGTATGGTACAGTCCGGCCACTGATGTTGCGGCAGTAGCATTCATCAAATGGTTGTCGCGAAAATTCACAAAAACATTGTGAATCCGACTGTTGTGGAGTTTTGGTTGGTCTGTTCATGCAGTATCCATAGCACAGAGCGTGCCATAGATTAAAATAGTACAATATCAGTATGTTAATTGGGGTTATTTTATTAAGCAAGTATGCAGGAACGATAGTGGTATCTAATGTAGGTAGTTAAAATGAATAGTAATGGGAAGATTGAAGGGGGAATGCAATCCTCCGAGGTTTCGATCCAAGCAACAGGCTCAAAGAAAGACCTCACAGGTCTTTTAGCTTCATCAGGTTACTCTTCCCCCGCCGCTATTCCATATTTTTCAAGTCGACGGCGAAATGTGTAGTAGTTCATACCCAGCATCATGGCGGTTTTCATGCGTTTGCCACCGCAGTAACGCAGGGCCTGTTCGAGAGACCAGCTTTCCAGTTCGTCCATACCGCACGGAAAAGGTGGCGGTGCGTGTGTATAGATATCACCAGTGGGCTGGGGAGCAAAAACAGCGGCAGCGGCATGAATAGCGATATCCGCTACACCGATAACGCTTCCGGCGCCAAGTGCAGCACGGCGAATGACGCTTTTCAGTTGGCGGATGTTGCCGGGCCAGGGCATGCTACTTAAAAGACTGATAGCTTCGTCATCCAGAAACGGCAGGCTACGCCCCAGTTCATCGCAGGTTTCCCTCAATAATTTCAGCGCCAAAGGTGCTATCGCATCAGGTGTTTCCCGTAGCGGCGGTATCGTTATAGTTGTGTCGGCCAGTCGATAGTAAAGATCCTGTCGGAACCGTCCTGCCTGCGCCTCCAGCATCAAATTGCGGTTGCTGGCAGCGATGATGCGCACATCCACCTTCTTTTCCGCTGTACTCCCCAGCGGCGTGAATTTCTTTTCCTCGACAAAACGCAGCAATTTGGCCTGCAATTCTGTCGGACATGATTCAATGTCATCCAGAAACATCGTACCGCCATCAGCAGCTTCCGCCAATCCGGTACGATTGCGATCTGCTCCGGTAAAAACACCTTTGATGTGGCCGAACAATTCACTTTCAACCAGGTTTAACGGCAGCGCCCCCATCTGTACGGTTACAAACACCCCATCCCGGCGGGAACTCATTGCGTGTATTATGGTAGCCAGTCGTGATTTCCCGGTTCCGGTTTCACCTTCCAAGAGCACATTGAATGGCGTTCGTGCAACACGGGCTGCTTGTTCCGCTATAGCCCGATGGGCAGGAGAGTCGCCCACCTGCGACCCCATGGATGCCGTTAATTCAGCGGAAAGGGCATTTATTTCAAGCCGTTGCAGCATTGGTAACGCCGCCTTGGCGATTGCCGAAAGCAATTCATCCGTATCTACCGGTTTGCGGACAAAGGCTGACACACCCAGTTCGATGGCCTTGAGCAGGTAGCCGGTTTCAGTAAAGGCCGTGCAAAAAATCAGCGGCATGTCGGGCCAGCGCTCCTTCAGGCAGGCGGCCAGTTCCAGACCATCCATGACCGGCATGCGAATGTCGCTGATGACCAGATCGGGCCGCTGCTCTTCAATCAGCGTCAGTGCCTCTCCGCCATTTTTGGCTTGGATGACACGATTGCAGTACAGCTGCAAAAAGGCAACGGTTTCATGCCGCAGTTCGTCTTCGTCCTCGACCAACAGAATGGTCAGATGAATCAGATCAGTCATGGTGATTTCTCCAGTGGCAGTTCAATTCTAAAGGTCGCGCCTTCATGACCTTGTACCAGGCGCAGGTGCCCTTCCAGGCTGTCTTCCACTATCATGCGCGACATGTACAGACCGATACCGGTGCCGCCGCTTTTTTCCTTGGTAGTAAAATAGTGGGCAAATATCCTCGGGGCGATCTCAGCCGGTATGCCGCAACCGTTATCGCTTATATCGATAATCATGGAGCTATCACCGCTAACTGTCATCTGCACATCTATAAGCCCCTTTTCCGGCTCGCCCCTGATTTTTCTACGTTCCAGGATGGCGTCGCGGGCATTGCCCAGCAGGTTGAGGATAACTTGCTTGAACTCGTTGGCAAAGCCATTTACCAGTTGTCCGTCGCAACCTATGCAATGGACATCCACGACAATGCCACTACTGGACAATTGTGACTCGATAAGTTTGGCAGCATCATTGATGCAGCTAAATGGATAAAATGGCTTTTTCTGCTTTTCCAGTCGGTAAAAGTCCCGGAATTCCTCTATAGTTTCGGACATATGCCTGATCTGTCGCATGGAGTTGACCTTGAACTCTTCCAGGTATGAAGGCGTCAACCCCTGCTGTATGGTTCCCACGGCGTGGGCGCGCTGAATGATCATCCCCAGGGTAGCCAGGGGTTGACGCCATTGATGGGCAATGGCGCTAACCATCTCACCCATGGCCGCCAGACGGGACTGATGGATCTGTTTTCTCTCGGTGATGTCTCGACGAATGCTCATAATCGCCGTTTGACCGTCCCACTTTATCAGACGTGCGCTAACTTCAGTCGGGATAAGTGAACCATCCTTACGCTGATGTACGGTCTCAAACGTGAGATGTCCCTGCTCCATCAACCTTGCCATCCGTTCCGGTACATGCACGCGTTCCGCTGTCGAAACCACCTGGTTAATTGTCATGGACATCAGTTCTGCATGCGTATAACCAAGCTGTTCCAAAGCCATTGAGTTGACGGCCAAAACACGAGCTTGCGAGTCAACGATAAAAATCGCGTCATTGGCATTGTCGAACAGTAGTCTGTATTTTGCCTCGCTCTCCTGCAAGACCGCTGTCTGCTTCTCCAGCGATTCATTGATCTGCCTGACCTCATTGAACTCCACTGTCAGCGCATCCCCCATCACCCTGAAATTATGGCTCAGCTGATTTATCTCCAGTATGCCGCTTTCAGGCCAGGCGATGTCCTTATCTTTTGTCGCCAGCCTGACCGGAAGGTCAAGGGTAATCAGGCTTAATTTTTTTAGCGTGACTATTAAGCGCCGGCTCAAAAATCCGGCAAGCACCAGCCCCACCAGCAAAACCAGGAACAGCAGGGTCAGTTTACCGGTATAGTGGTCATAGAAGTTATTATGGAAGGGGGCCACCTGCAGTTCCAGAACCAGTTGCCATTCTGCCAAATCGCCAATGGCGGTTTCCGCCACATAAAAGGATTTCATCCAGCTTTCCGGAGGCGGGGTATTGGGAGGAAGTTGCGGCGACCAATGACTGATCCCGTTGCCAAGGCGGCTTAGCCTCCCTTTGCCGCGCACAAATGGCATCATGACCTTTTGATCTTTACGGTTTGTCATTATGACATTATTGTATTTATCCAGCAGGGTGTAGAGAGTGGCGTTTTGCTCCTTACTACTGTCAAGATGCTCTCTAATCTGCTCCAGGCTCAGCATGCCGGAGACGTAGCCGTTGTATTCGCCATGTATGACCACCGGAGCAAGCATCAAGACTCTTGGCTTGGGAGTGCCTAATTTGCACAAAACTACTTCCGAAAGCATCGGTTCAAGATTTTTTTTGAGCATCGGGATGAACGGACGGTCAGCAAAGCTTTTGCCGATGGCGCGCTGTCCAAATTCGTCGGTCAGCGGGAAAAAGGCAATGCTTGTCGCTTCCCTGTCAATCAGTCCGATACGCAGAAAATTGACATCCGACTTTTTTGCCTGTTCCAGTGCAAGCTGCATATGATGCGTAGATCTTGATGCAGACATATCCGCCAGAATTAAAATAGCTGCTTTTCTATTAGACAACCATGTTTCCATGCGTTGTGCCACTCGCTGTCTGTCCTGAAGCAGCGCTGATCGGATGTTGCGGTCGGTTTCATTGAAATCGATTCTACTTTCAACAACCAGCATTATCAGCGCCGGACACAACACAAAAAAGGTCAGCAGGTTGTAGACAATTTCGCTGTACGATATCAGCGATGATCGCGTCCGGAGAACAATACCGGTGAAGATCAGACGGGCAACCAAAGCGTTTGCAATGCCGTTCACCGCATGTTTGGTCATGATGACATAGGTACTGCTTATAGAAACGTTCATTATTACGTGGAAGAAAAGGTAGACCATCGGCATGCCGATAAAGAGCCAGTACAGCGTATCAGCCAGCACCATCCCGATCTTGCGTCGGCCCATCAGCAAGCCGACAATCGCCACCTCGGCAGTCATAATGATGAAAGCGTAGGGATGCCCCCTGAGAATCCAGGTATAGCCGGCGATTATGGCAGCCGCCAGAATACCACGGCCAAGACCTAAGAACTGTAATGCCAGCAATGAAAAGATGCTGCCGAAGAAGAAGTAAACATTGTGGAAAATTGTAAAATTGAAATAGTTGCCGGCAAGACCGGAAACTATCAGGGTGAGCAAGAGCGGTGTGCTGTATTTGTCTGTTGCATCTTTTTTAGCAGATGGCATAACTGTCACGCTTGCTCCTGAATATGCTTTTGAGATCACAGGTACAGTTTTAGCGGGACTACGGCCATTAACACATCTAATCGGATATTAACTAAAATCAAGCCTAAATAAATTTCCAATTTTCATTATAAGCGTAGTTACTGACAAGCTGCAACGAACGATTACAATATTCACTCATGAAAGCAGCTCCAGCTTTGTGGTATTTTCTCTTTGCTAAGCATCAGACCGCTTGACATGGCGATTGAAAAAATCATAACGTGCGCTCTAAACTAATATATTTACAGGAGTGAAACCAGCCATGAAAGATAGCGAGGATATGGAACAAGAAACCGAAGAAGAAAGCTTTGCCGCGCTGTTCGAACAGAGCAGCAAACAAAACAGCGGCTGGCTGGAACCAGGGCAAAAGGTCTCGGGGCGTGTACTGAAGGTCAGTGCCGAATGGATATTCATGGATACTGGTCAGAAGGGTGAAGGAGTTATTGACCGCAAGGAATTCCTCGACCTGGACGGCAATCTGACCGTGAAGGAAGGCGACACTGTCGTCGCATACTTCCTTTCATCAAGCCACGGGGAGATGCGCTTTACTACCAGGATCGGCGGCGGTGCGTCAGGCAGCGCCCAACTGGAAGAGGCCTGGCAGGCTGGCGTTCCTGTGGAGGGGCTGGTGGAGAAGGAGATCAAAGGAGGCTATGAGATCAAGCTGGGCGGCACAGCCCGGGCCTTCTGTCCCTTTTCCCAGATTGCGTTGCGCCGTGTGGACAACCCGGAGTCGCTCCTCGGCACCCGCTTGGCGTTTAGAATCACCGAATACGGCGAGAAGGGGCGCAACATCATCGTCTCACGTCGAGCCCTGCTGGAGGAAGAGCAGCAGCTACTAAAAGAGGAAGCCCAAGCAGGGATCAGCGAAGGGATGACGGTCACAGGAACGGTCACTTCCCTGCAGGACTTCGGCGCCTTTGTAGATATCGGTGGTCTGGAGGGATTAATTCCCATATCCGAGATAGGCTGGATCCGGGTTAAGGATGTACGGGATGTCCTGAGTATCGGCCAGCAGGTGCAGGTGGTGATCAAGACCATCGACCGGGAAAAGGAGCGGATTTCCCTGAGTCTCAAGGATACCCTGGCCGACCCTTGGGAGCAGGTGATTGAAAAATACCCCGAAGGATCCTTCCATACAGGAACAGTAGCGCGCCTGGCTCCCTTCGGCGCCTTCGTCACCCTGGCCTCCGGGGTGGATGGACTGATCCACATATCCAAGATGGGTGCTGGCAAGCGCATCAATCACCCTCGCGAGGTATTAAAAGAAGGGGAAATTATCGAAGTCAAGATCGAGAGCGTTGACCGCAGCAACCGGCGCCTCTCCCTAGCCATGGCCGGCGCGGCCCGTGCCGCTGACGAAGAAGAGGAAACATTGGCCGAGTTTCGCCGCCAGTCGGCCGAGGAGCCCAAGGGAATGGGGACTCTGGGAGATATGCTGCTGGCCAGGGCACAGAAAAACAAGAAATAGACTTTTGGGGACTCGTCCATTACAGAAAAGCCCGCATGTGCGGGCTTTTCTCATTGCTCTAACCTCTGGAAAAGCATATTTGCTGATTTTATATGTTGCAAAAACCTTCTTCACACCGATTTCAATGAGTTGTTTCGCTTAACTCCATGCACTCATCACGGACCCACGAATCAAGGGTACCATTCCTAAGCCGTACCTGGATGGTATTGCCCTCGTTAGTACAACCAAAACTATAGCCAATTTCGCCGCTTTTGAGATTTCTCAGGGCGACGTGTTCATCTTGCTGCTGAGTTCGATAACAAACCTTTTCGAATGTAGTAGCTTTCATGACTTTCACCCCTTTCAATAAGTTTAGTTCAATCTTACGTATTTATTATAGCAACACACACTGCTATTGAAAACAGTTTTCAACAACATCACATCGCATGCGCTCAAACCTGCTAACATCTGTAAAAAAACATATTGCCAGTCAGATGCCAGTCATTTCCTGCACCTTAAGTTCCACATCGTCAATATTGACCCTCACAATTTTTTTGCCGGACTCTTCCGCCCGCACCAAACCTTCCTCGACCCACCTGAGGATCTGAGCTCGCTCCAGACCGAACTTTTCCGCCGCCTTTTGCGGAGTGTCCCACGTATTTGCAAATGACATAGCCATCTCCTTCGACAACAAGATACAAACCATACATTGACAAAACCCACCAAGTGAATACCATGAACGGAATACGTACTTATAACTATACCATTAAACTTAACCAAGTTCAGTACAGCGAAGATCTATTTAGCAACTGATTTCCGCAGAAACCACTTAGAAACGGGAAGCTAATAACAGCATCCTTGACTGCTCATGTGTTCGTCAGATAAAGTGCCACAAAATTGAAGGCTGAGATATCCTCAAGGAGACCGTATGAACAAAGATGGAACCATATCACCTGCCACTCAATTGTGCGCCGTTATCGGCAATCCGGTCGCGCACAGCCTGTCTCCTGCGCTTCACAATGCTGCTTTCAATGAACTGGGTCTGGATTTCGTATATGTGGCTTTCCGGGTCGAGAATGCAAAAATGGCCTTGGAAGGCATGCGCGCCCTCAACAATTTTCGTGGCATGAGTGTCACTATTCCGCATAAAATCGAAATCATGAATTACGTGGATGAAATTGCAGAGGTCGACCGTTCGATCGGCTCTATCAATACTGTTATCAATGAAAACGGCAGATTGATCGGCCTGGGCACCGACGGGCCGGGTGCGCTTAAGGCCCTGACCGATGCCGGAGTTAAACTGGACGGCAAAAACATCCTGATGCTGGGTGCGGGCGGAGCCGCACGGGCAATAGCCTTCACCCTTGCCCGAAAAACCAAGCTGGGCAAACTCTTGCTTCTGGATGTCAACGAGAGCATGCTTCAAGGCTTGATGGCTGACCTGAATGCCGGCACGGCTGCCTGCATCGAATCCGACCTGCTGACCGACAGTTCTCTTGCGCAAGCAATGGGCAATGCCGATGTGATTATCAATTGCACCCCGATCGGCATGCATCCCAACGAAGGCGCATCCTTGGTCCCTGCCGAGCTTTTTCGTGACGGGCAAGTTGTCTTCGATATCGTCTATACACCGCTTGAAACGAAACTGCTGTCAGAGGCAAGATCCCGCGGCCTCAAGGTTGTATCAGGGGTCGAAATGTTCATCAATCAGGCAGTACTGCAATTCGAGCGGTTCACCGGAGCGGAGGCGCCTGTCGAGGTTATGCGTCAGGTAGTGATGGAGCGACTGGGATTATGAACATTGTACTGATTGGCTATCGCGGAACCGGAAAAAGCGTGGTGGGAAAACTTTTGGCCCAACGCCTCGGGATGCAATACATCGGCATGGATGCAGCCATAGTTGCAAAGTCCGGCATGTCGATACCGGAGATCGTGGAAAAGTCCGGCTGGACAAATTTCCGCGATAGAGAGTCTGATGAGGCTCGGGAATTGGCTGGTCGCGACAATATCATTATTGATACCGGTGGTGGAGTCATTGAGCGGCCTGAAAACATTGAAACCCTGCAAAAGAACGCCTGCCTCTTCTGGTTGAAGGCTTCCGTGGAGACGATTGTTTCACGCATTCAAGGCGACTCTGAACGGCCTGCATTGACCTCCGGCAAAACGTTTATTGAAGAGATTTCAGAAGTTCTGGAGCGAAGGATCCCAAAATACAAAAGCGCAGCAAACTATGAAATTGAGACAGACGAATCACCTCCTGATCAGATCGCAGACAGGATTATCGATATTTGGAAAAAATTTCAGTCATTCACTTGACTACTAATGATTCAATGATAGCCTTTAATTAGGTTTATTATTTTACTCAGGAGGTGTTGTCATGAAGAAATTGGTTGTTCGTATTGTGCTCGCAGTTGCGTGCATGGGCTTGGGCGTTGCATTTGCAGAAGACAAGGGCATGACCAAAGCAGAAAAAGACGAGTGTCTGCTGATGTCAAAAAATTGTAAAAACACTGCATTGAGCATCCAGGAAAAAATTAAAAAACTGCAGGGGGAAATCAAAAAGGGAAAGAAAGTTTATTCTGCCGAAGAGATAAAAAAACTTGAAGACAAATTGAAAGATGCAGAAAATACTCTTGACATATTATTGAAAAACTAGATTTCTGCTATCGACATCATGTTTAATTACTAAAAGGGCGCATGCGGATAGACTGTGCCCTTTTAGTTTTTAACATGAATGACCCGGAGATAACCAGGGTACTCAAAAAGGGGGTGGACTGCTTTCAATGCAGCTCACCCTTTTTTTTACCTCTTTTCAATCCAGTTACTTGCCGCCACCATAGCTGTGCAGACCTGACAGGAAAAGGTTAACCCCCAGATAGCAGAAAATCGTGGCGGCAAAGCCGATTATGGACAGCCAAGCCGCCCGC
>Ga0209212_1001321_pt1 | contig 41395 bp, 40 predicted proteins | sample RifGroC2_FD_183996 | JGI IMG/M metagenome (GOLD analysis project Ga0209212, IMG submission 183996) | Groundwater microbial communities from Rifle, Colorado, USA - Groundwater C2 (SPAdes) (version 2) | ecosystem: Environmental > Aquatic > Deep subsurface > Groundwater | place: Rifle, Colorado... | reverse complement strand
GATTTTTTGCTTAATTCTTCAATTTCTTGTTTTGCTAATTTGCTCTTAATCCAATTATGGTCAAATTCTTTCTTATGAATTGAACCTATAAATCCTTCTCTAAATTCATTTACACTTTTAGTGTATTCTAACCACAAAGCAGTAAGCTGATGCAAATCTGCATATTCGTAAGAAGTAACATAAGGCGGAGAAGTTACAATTAAGCTTATGGAATTATTTTTCGTAGGAAGACTTCTTGCATCTGCATTTTTTAAATTTAAGTAAGATTTCAAATTACCCTTTACATTAGTTGATAAAATATTCCAATAAAAATCATTTCCCCTAATCATTTTTTTAATCTGTCTTGAAAATAAATTCATCGGACTATCTACTTTTTTGTTAAGGTCTCTTGTTGGTTTAATGCTTTTCATTAACCAAATAGACGCATTTTTTAGGATGTTTGAAAAAGCACACAAACAAAAATCACGAATATCTTTATCTTTTATAGTATCTATTCTTCCTAAAATTATGCTTAATTCATCTCTTGATTTTTTATCAGGAAACCAATAGTTAATTCGTTCATTAGTCGGGATTACTGGCACAATCTCAATTTTAGATAAAGTTTTTTGTTTCTGATTTTTAGATTTAAAATACATTTCTAAATCAAATAGTACTTTATCAGTTTCTTGCTTTAATTTTTCGGGATTTATGGGGGTAGTTTTAACTTTAGAAATTAAATAAGCAACAGGGTTTATATCGACACCAACTGTTTTTCTTCCAGAAACTAAAGATTCAATAAGTGTTGTTCCACATCCCATAAAAGGATCACAAACTATCTCGTTTATCTTTGTGTTTTCTTCAATACATCTTTTTGCTAATTGTGGGATAAACTTAGCAGGGTATTTATGAAAACCATGGGTAGCATAAGAAGTATCTTTTTGTGTCAAATCTTCAAAAACCCAGCTGGGGTCTTCTGCTAATTGTTTAAATATTTGAGTTAATTCTAATCGAATATCTGGAATAGTCTCAATTATTACTCTCTTCTGTAAACGGAGTAATTGGGAACCATTCTTTTTTACCAATTCCTCAAATAATAATGCCATATTATTTACCTACTTTTTATTAATAAATTTTAACTTGTATAACACTGTATTTTCTGTGAGTTTATAAATCTTACACAAGAATGTCCAGTGGTACTGCAGTATATAAATACCTTTAAAAATTGCCATATATTACCACTATCCATGAAATTCGCCCATCTAGCTGACTGCCACATTGGCTCTTGGAGGGACCCAAAACTCAAGGATACAAGCACTTTGGCTTTCTGCAAGGCAGTTGACAAGTGCATAAAGGAGAAAGTTGACTTTATTCTCATAGCAGGCGACTTGTTCAATACCTCTTTCCCAAGACTGGACAATCTGAAGACTGTTGTCACAAAATTCAAGCAGTTAAAGGATTTAAGCATTCCAGTTTACATTGTGCCAGGAAGCCATGACTACAGCGCATCCGGAAAAACAATCCTTGATGTTCTTGAAGAGGCAGGATTGTTTGTAAATGTGTTCAAGGGAAGCGTTGAAAATGGGAAATTAAAGCTGAATTTTACTGTCGACAAAAAAACAGGCGCTAAAATAACCGGGATGCTTGGCAAAAGAGGCGCGCTTGAAAAGTCTTATTACGAAAAATTGATACTGGATAATCTTGAAGATGAGGGTGGCTATAAAATATTCATATTCCACTCTGGAATTGATGAGCTGAAGCCAAAGGAGATGGAAAATATAATATCCCAGCCGTTGTCATTATTGCCGAGAGGATTTGACTATTATGCAGGCGGGCATGTGCATATTGTTGATGACAGGCAGATTGACGGCTATGGAAGGATTGCTTATCCCGGGCCTTTGTTCCCGAACAGCTTTGCAGAACTTGAAAAGCTTGAAAGGGGCGGGTTTTACATTGTTGAGGACGGCAGCGCCAGATGGGAGCCGATACAGATTTACAACATTGAGAAACTGCAGGTGGACTGCAATCACAAAAACCCTGATGAAATAAAAAATTACATATTAACCAATTTTAAAAATAAGGAGCTGAACAATACAATTGTTTTAATAAGGCTGCATGGCATTTTAGCATCCGGAAAGCCAAGCGACATTGATTTCAAGGAAATATTTAATTTTCTTTATGACAAATCAGCGTATTTTGTAATGAAAAGCTCGCATGCCGTTTCTTCCAAAGAGTTTGAGGAGATAAAGACAGATGCAAGGAATGTTGAGGACATTGAGTCATTTCTGGTAAAAGAGCATTTGGGGCAGATTAAGCTGGAAAATCTGACATTGGAAAAGGAAGAAGAATTAATAAAATCATTTATGAAAATTCTAAGTACTGAAAAGCAGGAAGGCGAGACAGTTCCAGACTTTGAGAAAAGAGTCAAGGAGGAAGTTGGAAGGGTTTTAGAGATGGAGTTGTGATTACCTCTCTTGTAACAGCCTCTCTGCATTCTTGTAAGCAAACTTCTCCTGCACTTCTGGATTTAGCTGTCCGATAAAAGAGCGCGACATTTCTTCTAATAATACACCCACTTCCGAATCAAAATGCCATGCAAAAGCCCTGTCAGTGCCCCACAAAAATTTGTCAGGGTATTTTTCAATTCGAGGCTTCCATTTGCCAAGGTTTGTATCAAGTATTTTATTGAAGTTGCCTGTTAACTCAGAAACAAATTCTTCCTTTTCCGGACCATAGAGATTAGCTATTAACTCGTTTGGAATGCCAAAAAGACTAGTATCAACTGAATAGTATGCATTCTGGTATTTATCAAGAATATATATTACCCAAGGTTCCATTTCATGCCCATGAAAGAGGAACTTAACGTTTGGATTTACTTTTAGAATCTGCTCGATAGCACTTTGCTGGCCATAGTCAGGATGTATCATGACGATTAAGTTATGGTTGTCTGCAATTTTATAAAACTCAAGCAAAACTGGATCATCAGGACTTATTCCTTTAAATGAGCCTTTGTAAAATGCAATCTCCCCATAGCCTTTGAACAAACCCTTGTTTGAATTCAATATTTCTTCCGCTTCTTCTGGCTTTAAATCAAGGCTAGAAACATGGGTTGGCATAAGAAATGGCGTTATTCTTCCAGTATGTTGCTGTTCAATTTGTTTGATGAGTTTTAATGCCTGCCCTTTCAGCAGGTTTGGAACAACGTAAAACCCAAATGCAGAGCTGATTTTTTCCTTGTCAAAACCGCATATAATATCGCCTGCTAGAACTTCCTTCTCAAGAATCGGCGCGTCCCAGTCAGCCTCCTGGTAAATTGATTTCGGCGCCTCAAATGTGAAAGGCATGTGAAGATGATTATCAAGTAAAGGGCCTGCATAGTAAGGGATGTTGCTGAATTGCTTTTGTGCAGGTGTCCTGTCACATTCCACTTCCTTAAGCCCGCTATCGGATGCTGCGCCCCCAAGTATTTGCTTTGTAATCTCCTCTGTTTTTTCCTTAGTAATCCTATCTATCTCATCCTGAGTTATCCGTGAAACTTCATCATCAGTTATTCGCCCAATCTCTTGTTGAGTTATGCGCTTGACTTCTCTTTCGGTTATTGTTTTTACCGTATACTTAAAAATTCCGTAAGCAACTAGCAGAACTATTACTATAAAAACAGCAATTACTGGGATTAGGATTATTTTTTTCATTATGTTAATTTTAAAATGTGTATATAAAAGCTTTTTGCTAAAATTACTTAATAAGCTTTAGAATTATCTCATTAACCTCTTTCGGAGTCGCTTTTCCCTTTGTTTTCTGCATAACTTTTCCGATAATGAAGTTCAGTGCCCTTGCTTCTCCTTTCCTGTAGTCTTCTATTGCTTTTGGATTTTCCTCAATCGCTTCCCTGCAGTATTTTTCCAATTCTGAAATGTCAGAAACAGCCTCTAATTTTTCTTTTTTGATATACTCCCTGACATCAAAAGGCTTTTCAACAAGCTTTTCAAGTATTTTGGCTGCAACATTGTCTGTTATTTTTTTGTTTTCAACAAGCTTTAATAAGCCAATCATATGCTTTTCATCAATCTCAACTTCATGCAGCTCTTTTTTGTTGTAGTTTAAAACCCTGACCAATTCCCTTCTCAGCCATTTGGCAGCCAAGACTGGATTTATTTCTTCTGCGACTTTCTCAAACATTTCTGCCAATTCTTTTTCTGCAGCAAGAATTTCTGCGTCTTCTTTCTTGAGCTTATGTTTTTCAACAAATTTCCTTACCTTATCTTGAGCCAATTCAGGCATTTCTTTTTTGATTTCCTTAAGCCATTTTTCTTCAATATCAACAATTGTCAGGTCGGTGTCAATTATGTAACCATAATCCTCTTCTGTTTCCTTTTTTCTCAATGAAAATGTAATCCCTTTTTCAGAGTCCCATGCCCTTGTTTCCTGCTCAATCTTTTTATGATGCTTTGCTTCTTCCTTTTGCCTGCTTACTTCGTACGATAATGCCCTTTCTATTTCCTTGAACCCGGTAATATTTTTTATCTCGACTCTTGTATACTCACTTTCTTTTATTGATACATTTGCATCTGCCTTTATTATGCCTTCATTTATGTCAAATATCTCAAGATAGTTGAGCACTGTAATCAACTGCTTCATGAAATCTCTAGCTTCTTCTGGAGACGCCAATTCAGGCTCTGTCACAATCTCAACCAATGGATTGCCGCTCCTGTTGTAGTCAACCAAAACATACTGGCTTTCTTTCATGCCTGCAGGATGCACTAAAGATGCAGGGTCCTCTTCCATATGCACCCTTGTAATTCCAATTTCCTTTCCATCCCTCAATTTTAATCTTCCATTATTTCCAAGAGGAATTTCGTATTGTGAAATCTGATAGTTCTTTGCCATGTCGGGATAGAAATATGATTTTCTTGAGAAAATTAATTCTGGAGAAATTTCGCAATTTAATGCCAAGCATAATTTTAGTGCATATTCAACTGTCTTTTTGTTCAAGACTGGCTTTGAGCCAGGCATTCCCAAACATATTGGGCAAGTTCTTGTATTTGGCTCTTCGCTGCCATGAGTTGGACAAGAGCAAAAAAGCTTTGTTTTGGTGTCTAATTCTGCGTGGATTTCAAGGCCGATGACGATGTCGGTTGCGAATCTTTTCATTTTCCTAACCTTCGCCTAATTTTATTATTTTTTGTTCTACATCCTTGGGTATCTTTGTTAAAAATAATCTACTTTCTGAGGAACCCATATCAACTACAGTTTCTTTATAGACTACATTACCCCAATTACATTCTAAATAAACTATGTAATGGAAAGGATTGTTTGATCTATAAGCAAAGCAATTTTCTTCATCTTTTAGCATATCGGGTCTTCTAGATTTTATCTCCATTAACTCTTCTTTATACAACTCATCCGCATATTTACTCGAATTGTAAATATAAATATCTGAATTAAAAACCGTACCTAATATTTCTGAATACCCTTGAGAGCAATAAGTACTTTTATTTTTTGGGCTGTCTGGCTTTAACCTGTATGGAATCAAATTTTCATCGGGTAAAAAATCACAAGGGGAAAACTTAGTTATATCAATAAATATTGATTTTTCTATTTTATTTTGTGATGTTTCCTGTAATTTTTGAGAATTATTCTCCGATGCATAGATTATCATAAAAAATCCTATAAGAAAAATTATAACTTTCATCCATGCTTTTATCTTGAATTTAAACTTTGATTCAATCCCATTTGTTATTGGGGGAAATATCGACAAACCACAAATTAATGCTATTATCCCAAACAAATTTTTTATACTAGTTAACGCTAGAAGAATTAGTAATAATCCGAATATGAATGAAACTATATTGCGTTTTTTTGTTGTTTTTTCTGATTTAGATGCCATTTAAAATCACTTTGATTTCTTTTTTCTCTTGTTCAGTAAAATTACTATTAAAATAAATCTTTGTATTTAACAAATCTTTATATGATTTTTCACATACTAAAACAAGACAATCTATCTCATATATTTTTAAAATATTTGAAGGTACATATTTAAATAACTTCATTAATTCTGCATGCACTAAATCAATAAAAATTATTCCAATAACCCTAAATTTATCATATTTTTCTTTTGATAAAATATGTTTCAATGCCCTTATAATCCTTTGTTTTGGATTATTATTCTTATAAGGAAAAATTAAATTCGTCGAAGTTACCTCTATCAATATTTTACGTTCTTTCATAATAAAATCAAAAATTTTATGTTTATTAGTGTGTTTTATTTTTTTAATTTCTCCTAATTGTTGAAATTTTTCTTTGACAATCTCTTCTCTACAAGGATTTAATAAATTTGTTATAAGTCCATGTTCATAATTTTTTAATTCGTTCATTTTCCCTTCTCAATCGCGCTCCCTAATTGTATCAATTTGCCCTCTTCCAAATGGTCTGCTATGAGCAGCATTCCAACTGGAAGATTTTTTTCAAAGCCCACTGGCACATTCAAGTGCGGTAATCCAGCAACATTTGGTGAAACTGTCATCACATCAAGCATATAATGCTGCAGTGGGCTTAATTTCTCAATGTCCTCGAATTTTGGCGGCAGGATTGAGGCTGTAGGGCTAACCAACGCATCAAATTTCTTGAAGGCTTTTTTGTATTCATTAATCATCAATGTCCTTACTTTCATCGCCTTCAGATAAAAAGCATCTCGATAGCCAGCCATCCTTGCAAAAGTTCCAAGAATTATTCTTCTCTTGGCTTCGTCGCCAAAATTACCGCTTCTTACTTTTGTGAAATACTCGTTGAAGCTGCCTTCGAGCTTTTCGCTTATTCCATATCTCATTCCGCAATACTTTGCAAGATTTGTTGATGCCTCAGAAGTTGCAATCATGTAATAGGTTGCAATGCCATATTTTATCGGCAATTCCAAAGAGATTTCTTCGGTTTTTGCGCCTTCCTCTTCCAATTCCTGTATTCCATTGTAAACATTCTTCTCGACTTCCCTTTCAACTCCAGAGCCAAATGCCTCTTTTATAATGCCGATTTTCATTCCTTTTACAGGTTTTTTTATATAAGATTCATAGTTCTCATTCTTTATGTTCAATGAAGTGCTGTCATTTTTATCATAGCCGGCAATTACATCCATCAGCAATGCAACGTCTTCGATATTTTTGCCAATCGGCCCTATTTTGTCCAATGAATTTGAAAAATCTATCAATCCGTACCTTGAAATCCTCCCATAGGTTGGGCATAATCCATACACTCCGCAGAAAGAAGCAGGCTCAACTATTGAGCCTCCTGTTGACTCGCCCAATGCAATGTGGTTGTTTAATTTTTGCGACAAGCCTGCCGCCCCCCCGCTTGAGCCGCCGCAGCTTCTTTCCATGTCAAACGGATTTTTCGGCACTTTGAAGCCGATGCCTACATTGACGCTGAAACCGCCAAACCCAAATTCATCCTGCGAAGTTTTACCAATTATAATACCGCCTTCGTCCTTAACTTTCTGAATCACAAAAGCATCAAACAAAGGCTTGTAGTTTTGCAGTATTTTTGAGCCTGCTGTGCTCTCGACATCCTTGACGCAGATGCTGTCCTTTACAGAAATTGCAACACCAAGCAATTTTTTGCTTTTTATATTTTTATTTTTTTGCTTTAATTGGACTTTTATTTCCCTTGCTTGGTTTAATGCCAATTCCTCAGAAATTGCATTTAGATAATTATATTCCTTGTTTATTTCCTTGCACTCTTCAATCAGCTTGTAAGTATGCTCGACTATGTCAATTTCCTGATTCCTGACTTTTTCAATGAATTCTCTAATGATCATTTTTATCCTTAAGCTGAGTTGCTACAGCTAAACCGAATAGTGAAATGAAAAACATAATTAGAAACAATACCCTAAAACCGAAAATCTTCGCCAGAAAAGCGCCAGTTAAAGCTGCAATACCGCCTGCAATATACATCAAACCTTCCCAAGTTGCCCATTGGGATGCAAATTTCCCTTTTTCCAGATATTTTGTATAAAAGGAGTCTCTTGCAGGCACTAATATCATTGTTCCTGTACCAAAAATAACCTGCACCATGAATAACTGCAAAGTGTTCTCAATAAAAAAATAACCCAGAAACCCAAGACTTATAAAAGAATAACCTAAAATGATAAATGGCTTATCTTTTTTGAATTTATCCTCTATTTTTCCCATCAAAAGAATTCCGAATCCGGAAATTAGCATGAATATTGATAATGCAGAGCCCGCTGCTAATATATCACCTCCTATTTTTACCACGTAAATTGCATATAGCGGGCTTAACATTTGTGCTGCAAATATAAATGATAAATACATGGTCAAAAACAATTTGTTTTGCTTGTGCATTTATACCGCCTTTTTGATAATCATTGCTTATCACTTATTGTGACTTTGTTCATCCTGTCGCCAACTTTTATTTTCCCGACAACATCAATTCCATGTATAACCTTTCCGAAAACGGCGTACTGCCCGTCAAGGAACGGAGTTTCTGCCAAAGTTATGTAAAATTGGGATGTTGCGCTGTTGGGGTCCTGCGTTCGAGCCATTGCCAATGCGCCTTTTACGTGCTTTAATTCCGGGTTAATCTCGAGAGGGATTGTTTTTCCAGAGCCGCCTGTACCATCACCATTAGGATCGCCACCCTGCACTACAAAGCCCAGCTCAACCCTGTGAAATGTTAATCCGTTATAAAATCCAGAATTTGCCAAGTCAATGAAATTTTTTGCCGTTATAGGGGCCTGCTTTACATAAAGCTCTGCTTTAACTGCTCCTTTATCAGTCTCTATTGTTGCATATCTAACCATATGGATATTCTCGCTGTTTTGCTTGTTTTTTGTTTGTGATTTGTTGCACGCTGTTGCTAAAATAAATATAAAAAATAATAAAATCAGATATTTTTTCATCTAAACAGCCCTCGGGCCCTTGAAATAGCCGTCTTTCTTGTGTTCTGTCAATGACAAGGCATCATCCTGAGAAAGGCACTTTTCTTCCCTGTCTTCGCGCATGACATTCTTCAATTCAACAGGCTGGAAGCTTGGCTTAACCCCTTCTGTATCAATTTCCTTCAATTTTGAAAAGAACTCTAATGCCTCTTTCAGCTGCGGCAGGAATTTATTTGTTTCCTCCTCATTCAGCTTAAGCCTTGCAACCTCAGCAACGTGCTCCAAAAGCTTCCTGTCAACTTCCATAGAACAAGCATATTGAGGCATTATTTATATATATTTTGCCTACAGCCCAAATGCCTTCTCAAACTCCCTCATTTCCCTCAGTTTTTGCAGGAATTCATGCCCCTTGTCGGTAATGATTACATAATCATAGTTGTTTTTCTTGACTTTTTTTATCAAGTCTTTCTGCACCAGGTCGTCAATATAAGTCTTCATCTGCCCATGAGACATATTTGACTTGTACATCAGATGAGTCGGCTTTATCTGCCCCCCTTTGCCGACTATGGAAGAGAGCATGTCCCCTATGATGTCAACCCTTGTTCTTTTCCCTTCCATATTTTAGCACCGTCACGAAGGCTACTAATAATATAATATATCCTATAAGCTGTATTATTTCCCCTACAACATAAAAATGTTTTGTAAAATTCACAAACATGAAGAAAATCTGGCTTATCGCTATTATGCCGAAGCTCACTGCAAGAAATTTTGTTGCCTGGTGCTTGTTCCTTTTGTATCTTCTGTAATAGTGCATAGTTATGCTGCTCAATAGGATAAATGAGGCGAAGTAAAATACATAGTAAGAAAACGGGCTGAGGCTGAAATAGGTGGCTATTGCCATGAAATAAAGCATAAGGAATATGTTAAGCTTTGACTGCTTTTCATGCACTGAGTAAAGGGCGTAGAATCCCGAGAGGGCGAACAGCCTGTAAAGGAAAAATCCTATGAAGAACAATATCTCAGACACCCTTATTTTCTGGTATGTAATGGTAAATAGCCCTATTGTTGCTGTTTCCAGCACCTTGTTGTAAACTGTAAAGTTTGTAAGTATCTTTGCCAGATACGAGAATGAAATAAGGTAGAATGAAAGGGCAAGATAAAGGTAGTTCTTGTTCCTGTTCAGCTTGTAGTACCTTGTGCTGAAAACAGCTATGAGCACAAGGACAAACACCCCTATGGCGTCAATGAAAATATCCTTCCCCCAAAACCATTTCGGGCTGAAAACAAACTGCACCATGCATACAGCTCTAAATACTTGCTTTATAAAGCTTATGAAAGATGCTTTCAGAAGTAATGTTCACATGGTATATAAACATGGCTCTATTCTTTTTTGGAATCTAACCAATAGCGAGGTGATGCACGAAGGCTATTGAAATCCATCTTTGCCCCGGGTTTATCACTCCTCAAGCCCGGGGCAACACCTCCATTTATCTTACAAGTTCCCTTCTTCTTATCTTTGAAACCAATCTTTCAAGAGTGTCAATTTTTCTCATCAGTTCAAGCTTTTCCCTGTCCATTTCCATTAAATGACGGGCAAACTTTGTAAGCTCGAAATCTTCCTTTTTGATGCTTTTGCTTATTTCCACGAATTTGCCGATTTCTTCGGTTGTCAAATTCAATCTTGACAGGATTTCAGCAACCTTTTTTCTTATTTCATTGTAGTCTTCAACATCTTTCTTCAGGCTTTCCCTGTTGACTTCCAAGTCTTTTTGGAGCTCTTCCTCAAACTTGTCAAGTATTTTTCTTTGCAATTGCCCTTTCAAAAGCTTGAATTCCACCAGTTCCTTTCCAAAGTCTTCCCTCAGGTTTTTTATTATACTTAGATTTTCTTTAAAGTTATGCAGGAATTCTTTCTGTTCCTTTTTTGTCTCAATCAAATCGTTTTTTAATGATTCCAATTGCACTTTTAAATCAGAAATAAGCTTGTTGTTTTCTTCTATATTCTTATTTATAATATCAATGTCCTCTTTTACCTTCATCAAGTCTTTTATTCTCTGAAGCATGGATAAAGTGAGTTTAATTGTATTTATAACCTTTTCTTTTTCAGCAAGCAATCCCTTAGCTTCAAAACAGCCCTTCGCCTGAATTTTTTTAACTCTTTGTAATTTTCCATCTCTCCATAAGTCTTGTTGCTGCCCTCTGGAATGAAAATAGGGTCGTGCCCAAAGCCAAAACTGCCTTTTATGCTTTCTGCAACCTTGCCTTTTTCCTCTCCAAGAAAGCTTACTGCCTTTTTATTCGGCTCGCAATAGGCAACAGCGCTTTTGTAAGTGCAATTCCTGTTTTTTATGCCTTTCATCAGCTTTATAATTCCTTTTAACCCGATTCTTTTATGAATGTAGGCAGAGCACGTGCCTGGAAAATCATTCAACGCTTCAATAAATAATCCGGAATCCTCTACTACTACCACTTTTTTCAGCTTGTTTGCAAGCATCTCTACAGAATGCCTTGCTATTTCCTCAGGATTGTCGCTTCTCAGCTCAGGATAAGAAATTTTTATATGGTTTACTTTGATTTTCGGCTCTAGAATCTGTTTGAATTCCTTTACTTTGTTGAGGTTGGAGGTTACGAAATTTATAATCATTTCCCAAACTCCCCAACCACAGGATTAACAACTTTAACCAAGTCCTTTGCCTTCATCTTGATGCTTTTTGTGTGAGTGCCTGCGTTGAATGCGATAACATCATTCTGCACAATGCTTTTGTCAAAATAGACCTTCAGGTCAAACAAATTTCCGAATGGCGGAACGCTTCCAATGTTGCATCCAGTTACTTTTCTTACTTCCTTTGCATTTGCAAGCTCAATCTTTTTAAACAATGTCAGTTTCTGCAGTTTCTCAATGTCCAATTCTTTTGCCCCTGACACAACTGCCTGTATAAACCCTTCCTCGGTCTTGCATATCAAGGCTTTTGTGCCCTGCTCGAGTTTTGTACCTCTAACTTCAGCAGCTTCCTTGCTTGTAAAAACTGGGCGATGCTCAAGCACTTCATATTCAATCTTTTCCCTGTTCAGAACATCAATTATCTTATCCAAAACAACATTTCTCGTGTCTTTTGCAAAATCAAGCTTTATATGAAGCTCCTGTAGCTGCTTTTCAGAAGCCTCGTTTGGAGAGCCGTCCATCGGGTTTTCTGCTGCCTTGTTTTTCGGAAAAGCAATAACCTCCCTTATGTCATGTATGCCCTGCATCAATGCAGCCAGCCTGTCAAATCCCAAGCCAAATCCTGCATGCCTTGGCGCTCCATACTTATAAGCCTCGAGCAAAAACCCGAACTTATCCTTTGTTTCAGCCTCGGACATTCCTGTGACTTTGAAAGCCCTCATCTGAAGTTCTGGTATGTTGTTCCGTACAGAGCCCGAGAAAAGCTCAGAGCCGTTCATTACAAAGTCATACTGGTAAGAAACAACCCTGCCGGGTTCTTTTTCAAGGTATTCCCAGCATTCCTCTTTGGGCATTGTGAAAGGGTTGTGGCAAAAGTCCCATTTCTGCTCGTCTTCATTCCACTCAAACATCGGGAAATCTGTTATAAAGCAGAAGCCAAAATCATCCTCTTTTATTAAATTCAACGAACCTGCCAATTTCAGCCTGATTTTTGACAGCACATCATTCACAATTTTTGGGCTGTCTGCTGCAAAAAGCAGCAAGTCTCCCATTTTTGCATTTATTTTTTCAACAAGCTCTTTCTGCACTTTTTCAGGAAAAAACTTTGCAATGTTGCTTTCAAGCGCTTTATCCTTCCCTACTTTCATCCACGCCAATCCCTGAGCGCCGTTCTGCTTTGCAAACTCTATAAGCTCGTCAATCTGGTTCCTGCTCATCTTTTCACCGCAGCCTTCTGCATTCAATGCCTTTACAATGCCGCCTTTTTTAATGACATCCAGAAAAACCTTGAATTCCGAATTTTTCATTATTTCTGTCACTGTGCAGCATTCCATACCCAATCTTATGTCCGGCTTGTCAGTGCAGTATTTTTCCATTGCATCGTTATAAGCAATCCTCCTGAAAGGCGTTTTCACGTCTTTATTAAGCAGTTTCCTGAAAGCATCCTTGATTAAGCCCTCTGTAAGATGAAAAATATCATCAGCATCAACAAATGACATCTCCAAGTCAAGCTGTGTGTGCTCCGGCTGCCTGTCTGCCCTTAAGTCTTCGTCCCTCAGGCATCTTGCTATTTGGTAGTACCTGTCAAACCCTGCAATCATCAGAATCTGCTTGTAAATCTGCGGGCTTTGTGGCAATGAATAGAACTTTCCGGGATGAAGCCTGCTAGGCACCAGATAGTCTCTAGCTCCTTCAGGAGTTGTCTTAATCAGCATTGGCGTCTCAATCTCAATAAATCCATGCTCATTCAGGTACTGCCTTATTGCAGCTGCAAGATGGTGCCTGAACATGAGCTGTTTTTGCATCTTTGGCTTTCTTAAGTCAAGGTATCGGTACTTCAAGCGCATTTCCTCAGAAGCCTCAATCCTGTCATCAATCTCAATAGGGGGGGTTTCTGCCCTGTTTATGCCTAGAACTTTATCGACAAGAACCTCGATATTTCCTGTTACAAGCCTTTCATTTTCCATGCCTTTGGGCCTTTTCCTTACGTGCCCTTCAACTATGACCACATCCTCCCTTCTCAAAGTTTCAGCGGTTTTGTGGCTTTGCATGTCATGGCTTGGGTCAAAAACAACTTGTGTAATGCCGTACCTGTCCCTCAAGTCAATGAAAATGACCCCTCCATGATCCCTTCTTGTAGAGCACCACCCGGCCAAAGCAACCTTCTTGTTGATATCCTTGTCTGTCAGCTCACAGCAAGTATGGGTTCTTTTCATAGAATTATGGATTTAAAGAAGTTATTTAAATTTATTGGAGTTTTAAAGCGCTATTTGTTTTCTCTTGATATGCTGTAAAAAGATATTCTGTTCAATAAAATCAGGGAATATAAGACTATGTAGAAAATGGCAATAGAGGCGTGCTTGAAGTAGGCGTAAGCGCTCAGGTACAGGATATAATTTTTTGAGCCAATAATCCTTATCAAATAACCGCTGCCAAGGAACAAGAGCCACAATGCGAGCGCGAACAAAATCATAGCCAGTATTGTTCCCCTGTAGATTTTTATTTTTGTGAACGTGATTTTAAAGCTTTTTTTAAGGGCGGTTTTTATTGAAGAACCTTCATAAAAAAATGAATGGGACATGTTTATTATGACATACGATAGCAGCGAGGGAATGGAAAATAGGGCATACACGTTGTTGCCCAGCAAAACCCAGTAAGGCGATGCCAGAAAAACAAAAAAATATATCTGGTAAGGCCCCTTTATATTTGCAAATATAAAAAACAAAATTATTGCCGCGGCAAAAAAAATGCCTGCAATAATCACATTCAGCAGATAAAATCTTCCCAGCTTTTTGAATGAGAAGTCAGTCTTCTCAAACAAGGACTTTGTAAAGTCCAGGATGATGTATTTAAAGAATGAATAAACAAACAATATTATTAAAAAATAAACCAATGAGGAAACAATGAAAACAGCTACAGATGAAGGAGTTGGGACAGGGCTTTTCATGCTTCCTGCCGCATACCTAAACAGGTTGTTCAATGCCAAAGCCGAAATTAAAAACAATACATCAAAAAGAACCATCAATCCTGCTTTGCTCGGGCTGGATTTTGCTAAACTCAACGACTTCGCAAATAAAGACTCAGGTTTTTTGGCCTTTTCCGGAGGTAGTAGTTTTGCCATTTGAAAATATTAAAGTTTGGTGGTATATAAGGTTTTAGCTTTTGTACTTTGTGACTCTAATTAACTTGTCTTTTCTCTTAAGCTCTTCTATCATTTTTTCTGCAATTTTCAATAAATCTTTTATTACATTTTTTTGAACATCAATTTTATAGTTCTCTTTTAATTCTGTAAGAAAGTCATAAAGCAATATAGGAAAAGCAGCAATCCCAATCTTAGTTTGTTTTGAGGTTTCGCTTAAAATAACCTCCCAGTCTATATTGAACTTCTTTATTATTTCTGCTGCGTCATCCCTATCTTTTTCCCTTTCTGTGCATGCTTTCATCATCAAAATGTCTTCAGGGCTTGCGGTTTTAACCCTTAAATTTCCAAAATCATGCAATTCTTTAATTCTTTCAATGAGTTCATTATGTACTATAAAACCTATTACCTCGTTTAAAAAAAGATCAAATCTTGTTTCTTTGCCGTCCATCATTACAGGCTTAATAATTTCTTCATCTTCCCTAAATACCCCCTTTATATTCTTCCTTTCATCAAATCCAGAATTAAAAAGCACTTTTTTGACAGCTTCCAAGTCATCTTTTTTTAAAAAAACTAAATCAACATCCTTGGTTGTTGTTTTAGCTCCATAAAACATCATTGCAGAGCCGCCTATTGCAATACATTCAACTTTCTTACTAAGCTGACTTCCTATTATTTTAAACAGGCTTATCTGTTCTTCTAAATTAATCATTCTTTATAAGCCTCCAAGTCTGCTTTATTGAAAGGGAAAGAAACTTTCCATTCTTTTTCTATTTGCTGCAAATCTTTTGTTCTTGCGTATTTCACTATAAACTTGTCATCTATTTTGCTTCTTAGCAATGCTTTTCTTGTCTTTTTATCCATTTTTCTCACTCGAATTATTGTTCTTGCTGCATCATACAATGCCCCTATTTTTCTGCCAATATTCTCCTTTCTTGCAATCTGGCTGAGCTTTGCCCAATCCTTGACTTTGTTAAATAGGGCTAATGAAGAGAGTATTGTCCTTAAATTGCCTGTTTTAATGGCTTTTACAATCATTTCCTCTGCAGTTGGCTTGTGGTCATAAATCCTTTCTGTGTAAGGTGGATAAACCTTTATTTTAGAATTTTGATTCAAAAATTCATAAAGCCCGGGGTAGCCGAATTTAGGCGCTTTAATAGGCGATATTCTGTACATCCTTATCTTTCTTTTTCCATAAATAGTCTCTACAAAGCCCTCTTTTCTAAGCGCCCATACGTAGTTAACAGCTGTTCTTCTGGCTATTCCTAGGCTTACTGCTATGCTGTCAACTGTCTGCAGCCCTTCAAGCTTTTTGGTGATATTTTGTATATCCATCATACATCACATAATTTATTAATAATAAATGATATAAAAGAACTAATATTTAAAGGTTTCTATAAAAATCGTGATGAAGGAGCCTTAGGCTAGGTTTTGCAAGCCTGAAGGACTTCACAAACAAAGGTGCTATTTTTCCGGCTTTTTCCGGAGGGTGTAGTTTTGCCATTTTGGATTTGGGATGCTAGTTTTTTCTTATTTAAAACATTTGTCAATATCATGCTTTAATTTTCCTAAGCTGATGGAGTAATTGATGGGATACCTTTTTTTCAAACTATCTTCCAAAGAATCGAAAAATACATTAAATGATTTTATAATATCTGTATAAAGCTTATTTATTATATGATTTTCTGCAGTTCTCCCTTCTTCTTCTCTTTTCCCTACCCTGTCAGGATGAAATATAAAAATAATTCCTCTCCGAATTTTAGCTAACTCTATACTATTACTAAGCAATTCAGGATGCCTGGTAAATTCCTCTACAATGAAATTTGTAACATCTTTGACTAATTTAACATCAGGTTCCCATCCGTTGCTCCATGTAGTATTTTTTACATCTATCAACATTCTGAAGAGATTTATTCTTCCAGATTGGTAGGAATGCTTGATATTCTCCCATTGCTCAACATTTTGCCTGTGCTCATCAGGAGGTTTTTCTTTGAATTTGGCACTAAAGTCCCCTGTTCGTGTACCTCCTGTTCCAGCTCCTCTTCGTCTTCTTTCTTCTTCTTGTCTTAACCTTTCCTCCTCCTGCCTTTGTCGTTCTGCTTCGCCTGCGTCTCCAGTTGCTGTCCCGCCAGTTGGACCACCAGTTCCTGACGTTCCTGTTCCACCAGTTGCTCCTCCTGCTGTTGCAGATGCCCTGCCCTTATTTTTATAAACCATTATAAAACCTATTGCAATCCCCAATAAAAGCCCTAGTATTTGTTCAAGCATTTTCAAGCAGCTCTTTCATATTTTGGATGTTCTTCACCCGGTTGGGGCTTTCCATTTTTTTCTTGAGCCTTTTGTTTATTGCCTGTTTTAGGTGCAATAACCCTACCTTCCAAAGCCCGCAAAACAACAATCTGCCTTTTGATTCTTTCCTCTAACAACTTTACTATTTTATTTTCATACTCGTTATACTTATGCAGTTTAGCCCAGTCACCCTTCACATTCTTAAACTTGCCGTGCACAAGCTCGGAAATCTTTCCTTCTTGCATCAGTTGCTCTACTTCTTTGATTGAAGTCTCATCTGATTTTTCAAAAGAATCATAAGTAGAGATAATATGCTTAATGTTTCCGACTATTTTTTTTAAGTATTCAAGGTATTGTTGCGGAACAAGAGATGCCCACTTTTCAAGATTGCCAAGAAAGTCGTCCTCAGTTACTATTAATGCCTTGAGTTGATACCTTATTGTATCTTCTATTTTAATAAGTTCATTCAAAATTGGGTGCTCCTTTTTTATTAACTTCCTTCCTTCGTCTGTCCAGAGATTTGCGCCGCCTACCTTTTCCAACTGCTCAATCAGTTTTTCCTTGTTCTTGCCAAGTGTTATTAACTTGCTTTTTAGCTCATGCGTATTTTTAATATAATTCATTCTTTCCTCTTTTTCCTTGGTTATTTTATTTATTTGGCCAATCATGATAGAAGTTTCCAGTCCTGCCTCAGCGCTTAGACCTATAGCACCCCACATTCCAAGTTTTGTATTAATTCTGCCACCAATATTTTTATTTGTTAAAATAAAAGGCAAAAGACCGATTAATGTCCATATATACCATGCGTTATACCATGAAGTGTCTGAACTGCTCCATGTCCATGGCAGTAAAATATTGGCTCCTCCTGCAGCTCTATTTCTAGCCGCTTCCTCCTCAGCTTTTTGCCTAGCAGCCGCTTCCTCAGCCTGCCTTTTTTGCTCTTCGGCAGTTGTCGCCGGAGCAGGTGTTGGAGTTGAAGGCGCACCTGTCGCCGGAGTCGGCCCAACAACAGGGGGGACTTCGCCAAGCATTTTTACTGATGCAGGCACTTCCTGAGGCTGGAACTCAATGCCCTTGAAACTGCCGCCAAATGATTTAAAAAAGTCTCCTGCTGACTTGGACACTCCGCCTAAAAATGTCGGCGTGCTTATTGACGGCGTTCCGATTTCAGGCACTGACAAAATACCATACAGCCATTGGACTAAGCCGATAGTAAGCAATGTCAGCAGCAATGCAAGCACAAATCTCCAAAACTTGCTCTTAATGCCCTTTAGCACCAGCATCCACATAACAAAGATTAATGCGTACAGCAGGTACTGCATGTAAGGCAGCAGAGATGTTATTGAATAATCCCTTAGCACAAACAAAAATGCAGTTGTAAATCCGAGCACTATTGCAATCGCCTGCTCGGGCCTTTTGACTTCCTTGAAAGCATATCTTACTCCGATAAGGTAAATTGAAATAAACACAAGTGAGAATATGAAAAAGTCAATGGTTTTTGCATAGGGCTTGTAGTTTTCCTGCGCGAAGAAGTTGTTTATCCTTACCAGGCTGTCCCTTAAGACATCTGTGAAGGGCTTTGCATAGGCAAAGGCTGAAAATAAAAGTATTAACACAAGCGCAAAAATTGACACAGCTATTATCTTACCAGCCTTTTTCATTTTTTAAAACCCTGAAATGCATTTTTTTATTATTGCAACGACCTTTCCCTCTCCAAACAAAACAACACCATTCTTCAAAATCTGGAGCATTTGCGCGTCTTTCTTCCTCAGCAAATCAGTAATTTCATCCTCTGTTTTTGTGATTATATTCACGCCATCAATAGAAACATCCAGCACTGTCATGCCGTCAGTTATCAGAACTAAATTCTTTTTGTCAATTATGGCGGCATTCGCGCTTTTTAATTTTTCAATGCCAACATCAGTTTTTTCTTCAGAATAAAGCAAAACAATAGCAGCAAGATGCTCTGCAATCTTATTCTCAAAATTTATGGAATAAAACAAGCCTGTGCCGAGCTTCTGTCCTGTTACAATTCCTTGCTTTTCAAGCTTTTTCAGGATGTTGAAGACTCCTGCTGGGCTGAAATCAAGGCGGTGAGCGATGTTCCTTATAGTAAGCCTTTCAGTGAAGTTTCTAACAAGAAAGCTGAGTACGCTGAATTCGTTGTCAGACAAAGATAGCATGTTTATTTTTTATTAATATATATCTATTATTTTAAAATATTTAATCATTATTAATTATTTAATATTCTATTTTTTAATATATTCATCTATTTTTTAAGTTTTTTAGTTAATATTTTATAGTTATATATACTTTTATTTAGAACTAATATTTACTATTTATAAATCTTATGTTTTATTACTCACTTTGGATAGAATACAGTCCCAACATTCTCGTTATTCACTATCTTGAGCAGAATATTGCTTGTTTTGCCGTTGGCAATAACAACAAATGCGCCTGCCTCTGTTGCCGTCTTGGCTGCCATAAGCTTTGTCTTAATGCCGCCTGTGCCAAGCCCGTTGGACATGCCGCTTACTTTCCTGCCCACTTTAGCTGCATCAGTAACTTCCTTTATCAGCACTGCGTTTTTTTGGGTTGGCTCCTTGTTGTAAAGCCCTTCTACATCAGTCAGTATAACCAGCAAATCAGCCTTCATTTTGACTGCAATCAATGCTGACAAGTTATCGTTGTCGCCAAAGGAATGCCCTATCTCGTCAATTGAAATAGGGTCGTTCTCATTTATTATTGGGACAACTCCAAGCTTTAGAAGCCTGTTCAGGCTGTTGAGGAGATTCTTGTAGGTTTTCCTGTTCTTAAAAACGTCATAAGTCAGCAGTATCTGGGATACCTTTACGCCGTGCCTGCTGAAGAATGAATGGTACGTTGACATCAAAATTCCCTGCCCTATCGCAGCGCATACCTGCTGCATCACAACATCTTTAGGGCGGGAGCTGAGCTCCAGCTCCTTCATTCCCGCGCCTATTGCCCCGCTTGTTATAACCAGCACGTCCTTGCCCTTGGCTTTTATCCTTGCAATCTGCTCAACAAGACTCTGCATCACGTTCAAGTCCAGCATCCCGTTGTTGCTTGTGACTACATTGGTGCCTATCTTAACTACAATTTTGCCTGATTTTATGTTTCGCATTTTTTGATTAAAACAATTTTTTGATTATCCTGTGCCTGAACTTCCCGGCATTCCTGCCGATATAATCTTTTACAACCTGCCCTTTGCCGACAAGCTTGTATTTGTAGATGACTAGCCCTTCCAAGCCGACAGGGCCCCTTGCATGGATTTTTGCCGTGCTGATTCCGATTTCAGCGCCTTTCCCATAGCGAAACCCGTCTGCAAACCTTGTTGAGGCATTCCACATGACAGATGCAGAGTCAACCAAGTCCATGAAAATATCTGCATTTTTCCTGTTTTCTGTGACAATTGCATCTGTATGCTTGGAGCCATATCTATTAATATGATTTATTGCCTCATTTAAGCCATTGACAACTTTTACAGATAATATTAAGCCGTTGTATTCTGTTTTCCAGTCTTTTTCAGTCGCTTTCTTAATATCCTTTACAATTTTTCTTGTTTTTTCATCCCCCCTTATTTCTACTTCTGCCTGCTGGAATTTTTTTATCATCAACGGCAGGAACCTTTTTGCAATGCCTTCGTGCACAAGCATTGTTTCCATTGCATTGCATACGGCAGGGTACTGGCATTTCGCATCAAAGCATATATCCAAAGCCTTTTTCATATCGGCATATTTGTCTACGTAAACATGGCATATGCCTTCAGAATGCCCGAGCACCGGAATCTTGGTATGCTCCTGCACATATTTCACAAAACTGCCGCTTCCCCTTGGTATGACCAAGCTTATGCAATCGTCCAGATTAAGCATTTCAGCAACCTGCTCCCTTGTTTCAATCAATTGCACAGAGCCTTTCGGAATGCCATTTTTTTCCGCAGCTTTTGATATAATACCAACTAAAATCCTGTTCGAGTTTTTAGCTTCTGAGCCGCCTTTTAATATCACTGAATTTCCTGATTTGAGGCAGAGCGCAGATATCTGCACAACAGCGTCAGGCCTTGACTCAAAGATCGCGCCTATCACTCCAATAGGGCATGCAACCTGGTAAAGCATCAAGCCTTTGTCAAGCTCAACCTGCGATAAAACCCTGCCAACAGGTTCTTCGAGCCTTGCAACGCTCCTGGCTTCTTCTGCCATCTCGCTTATTTTGTGCTTGTCAAGCATAAGCCTTTTGATCAGAACTTGGCCCAGGCCTGATTTTTCTGCCTTTTCAACATCTTTTTTATTCGCCTGAAGAATTGCATTCGAATTATTTTTTAAGGCTTTTGCTATAGCAATCAACGCCTTGTTTTTGGTTTTTGCCGGCAGCACAGCCAGCTTAAGCGATGCTTCTTTTGCAAGCTGCGCCTGTTTGGTTATGCTCATCTTCCCAGCTCTTTGCTTCTTTTGACAGCAGCATCTATAGTTTTTATTAAAATATTTTTGGCTTTATGCTTTTTTAATACGTCCATGATAGCAATGGTTGTGCCTTTTTTAGACGCAACCATTGCTATCAATTTATCAGGCGACAAATTTTTTTCCATCAATAATCTCCCTGTTCCCAAAGCAGTCTGGCAGGCAAGCTTAAACGCAGTTTCCCTTGGCAATCCATTTTTTACTCCGGCTTTTACGAATGCGTCAATGAAATATGCAAAAAAAGCAGGGCCTGAGCCGCTTATCCCGGTTACTGCGTCCAGCAAATCCTCTTTCATGAAGAATGCAATTCCAGCGGAATTCAATATGCCTGATACGTTTTTTATGTCCTCCTTTGTTGCGTATTTTCCTGCTGAAAACCCTGCTGCCATTTCCCCTGCAATGCAGTTTATGTTTGGCATCACCCTGATTATTCTTTTATTTTTTAATTTATTTTCCAAGTGCTTTAATCTGATTCCAGCAGCGATTGAAACAATCAATTGGTTTTTGACAACATCCTTAATTTCGTCCAGAACAGCATCAATATCCTGCGGCTTTACGCAAATGAAAACAATATCAGAATTTCTGGCTGCTTCCTTGTTGTCTGTTGTTGTTTTTATCTTGAATTGCTTCTTGATTCTTGCCAGGTTTATATTGTTCTTGTCGCTTGCGATTATGTTTCTTGAAACACTGCTTTTACAGATACAGCTAATCAAAGCTGCTGCCATCCTGCCTGTTCCGATAAAGGCTGTGGTTTTCATAATTGATGATTAATAATGTTTTATTTATAAACTTCATGGTTTGACAAAGCTATTTAATGACTTTATCCAAAAATCACGAGAGACCCATGCACTTCCATGAACTCAAATGGGTGCCCCCCATACCCCCGCTTAAACATAAAAAGCGGTTCACTTTTATCGCTATTGCAGCACAAAGTCGCTCTCGTAATTTTTTTATTTTTGATATAGCCCAGCCCAAAAAAATTTTACTTAACAATAACATAATCTATTTAAATCAAAACCCAATCCCCAGCCCTATGGCAAATCACAATGTGTCAAGGACAATGTCTACACAGCACCCCGATAATGTGCATGCGCCTTTTTTTTCAGACAACTCAGAGCTTGCGGGCGAAGACGAGATAAAGGAGGTTTTCTACACCTTTTCCCACATACACTCAAGGGAGCAGCTTTGGGACTGCGAAGGCAAGGAAGTCGATAATTTTGTCGTGAAGAAGCTTTTGAACAAGTACGAGCCTTATTTTACAAGGCACAAGCTTGGAAAAGATGTTTTTCTTACATTAAGGGTGCCTAACCCTTCCATAGAAAAGAGCGAGGCAAAAATACTGCTCGAGACTCTGGAGAGCATACCGAGAAATTTTGATGCTGCAAAATTGTTTTACAATGAGGACATTGCGCCTATATTTGAGATTGCATTGCCGATGACAACTGACTACAGGGAGCTTGCCAGGATTGCAGAGTACTACAAGCGCCATGTAGTGGGAAAGCAGCACCACCAGCTTGGAAAGGACATGACAATCGCGGAGTGGATAGGCAAGTTCCAGCCAGAAACACTTAGGATCATACCGTTGATTGAGACAAAGGAAACGATACTGAACCCTGACAGGATTGTAGAGGGCTACCTGAAAGAGGAGAAAGTCGAGGACTACCAAAGGGTGTGGCTTGCAAGAAGCGACCCTGCGCTTAACTACGGCAATCTTGCGACTGTGCTCATGCTCAAGGTTTCATTCCAGAAGCTGCAGGAGCTCCAGGAGAGGATGTCGGTTGACATACTCCCGATTCTTGGATGCGGCTCAGCGCCTTTTCGTGGAAATTTCAAGCCAACCAATGTGAAAAACTGCGTGCAGGGCTACCCAAGCGTTTATACATTCACCCTGCAGTCTGCCTTCAAGTACGATTACAATATAAAAGACATTACAAGTGCAGTCAAGTTTTTGAATGACTCAAAGCCCTCAAAGCCTGTTGACGTTGACGAGGAAAAATGCATTTCAATCATTGAAAAGCTGACAAAAGAGTACCAAAGGCAGGTCAAGCTCATTGGAAAGCTTGTAAATGACATGTCTCCTTATGTCCCGTCAAGAAGGAAAAGAAAGCTGCACATAGGACTATTCGGATATTCAAGGAGCATAGGGGAGCTTAAATTGCCAAGAGCAATAACATTCTGCGCTGCATTGTACTCCTACGGGCTGCCTCCTGAGATTCTGGGCCTGAATGCGCTTAATGAAAACGATGTAGACTACATAAAAGATATTTACGCCAATTTCGACAATGACTTAAGGGACTCGCTGCAGTACATGAATAAAGACAATCTTAAAATATTCCCGAAGGAGATAGCTGATAATGCCGAAAGTATATCCAAGATGATCGACTATGATGCTGACGAAAAGCACAAAAAAATAACCTCAATAATACTTGATGATTTTGAAAGAAGGGATTACAGGCAGCTTTCCGAGAACATAGCAAGGGCGGGGTTTGTGAGGGGGTTTTTGGGGTGAAGTGTGATAAATATGTATAAAGCTTAATTAAATATATCCTGTTTATAATAAATAATTTAAAATTTATTTCTTGAATATAATTACATTCGTGATGGTTGTTGTGATAATATACTCTTTAATGGATTCTTTAGGAATTCGCCTCCAACTATAGGCCTTCTTATGCCTATATCATACCCAACTTCGTCATCAGCCCACTTTACAGCTTCTGCATAGTGATAAGTATCATTTAATAGCCTGTGTAAAATGTACTTTGAAGCACCTCTGGTTGTAATGTGTGGGTAAGGATTTTCTGACCACCTATTGATGCCATCAGTCCATTCATAATAATACATTCTTCCCCAGTGTATCCAATTGGTTGCAAAGTTTATAGCTCTTCTGTCAAATGAAGGACTAAGGTTGGTAGATCTCCTCAAGCCTTTTTCTGGGCTCTCCCTTAGGACATCATCGGGGGGGTATATGGTGCCATCTAACAACTGAATTCTAAAATCTCTTTTAACTTCTTTTTCGTCAGATGGCTCAAAACTGTCTGATTCAAAATATTCAGGTTTGGCATTTATATAAGAGTATATATTAGCAGGGCTTAAATCGTATGGATGGCACTCACCTGTAATTTGTTTAAATGGAAATTTTATTTTCTTAATCTCATATGGCGAGTACATGCCATAACCTTCAATTGCAATAACATAATCGTGGGCAGTTTTGCTCCACCAATGATACCTTCCATCCCTAAGGTCATCTCTAACAGCATCGTATTCGGAAGATGCGAAAGTTGCCATTTCAAGCAAATCCATGAAATCAACAAATCTAGGGTCTATCTCTCTAACCCCTTTGCTTTGTATTTCAGTAATCTTATTTAGTATATGATCTCCTTTTTTAGCCCTAATTCTTCCAATTTGCCAGTCATTTTGCCCCGTTTCCCGCAACCATTTATCAAGCAGTACAGTTCCGTCATCGTTAACTTCCAATGGCCATCCATTCTCGTCCAATGTAGCAGCAACTTCATCACTTATAACATACCAGTTTGGATGTGCTCCATCCTCAAATCTAAGAATCTTAAGCCTGTCAATAAATTCACCAATTTTCGTAGGGTCGTCTGGAAGTTCTCTGAGAACATCAATCTTTTCCTTTGTATGCTTATCAATGAAAATAAATGGCTGAATTATTTTGTATGTATGCGCAAATCTTATTCTCTCTCTTGGGGGAGCCAGTTTTAATAATTCATCTCTTGTAGCCGGTATTTTCCTAACAATCTTAAATAATTCACTTAAATATCCATAATGAGCTTTTTCTTTTTCATTTATTGATTGTAAAGCCTTTGTCAATGCATTAAGATGCGGCATAATCCTAGTTTTTATTTCTGCTTGAGGTATACCGGGTGTTCCATCGTCCCAAAGTCTTATAAACTCACTAAATTCTGTAAGCAAAGGCTCGGTATTTAAATAACCAAAACTATAAATTTTTTCAGTAGATGAGATATCTCTCGGATTCCAAATTATATCCATCCCTTCAATGCTAACTTTTTTATATTGATATACGGGCTTGTGCAAGCTTATTATTTGTTCCGGCGATAATTTGTTGACATTTTTTATTAACTCAGGTTTATTTTCATCATTTATATCCTGTTTTATTTCATCTATAGTTATAAAAGAATCTTCCTTTTTGTAATTAGCCCCGCTATAATAACATTTCAGTTCATAAAGAAAATTATAAATATTTACATAAGGACCAAGGCTACTATAAATGCCGGGAATAAATTCATTTTTTTGAACTGCCCCAAATAACCTGTCCTGAGGAGATTTACCTTCCTCAACACCCAGAGTTTTATCGAATGCAAGCCATTTAGTCTCAATTTCAGCTAATCCGTAATGTTCAGCCCCCAATAATGCATTCTTAACAGCCTTTAATTGCCTCATTTCGGGTTCTCTAGTAATAAAGGGTTCCTCAGTCTCTCCCGGCTTTCCCCCCCAAACTTCATAGCTGCGTCTCCTTCCTACACGCAGAAATTCTTTGATGCGGTTTGTAGGCATATCCCAAAAAAATTTTTTTATGGTAAACTCAGATTTTGGTTGCTCATCTGCCATTTTTTACACCTCTACGCTATGCAGCTAATCTATCTTCTGCTGGTTTTTTATAGTACTGCAGTCTCATATTTTTTAAATCTTCAAGCTTTATTGTAAATTCATCATCAAGCCTTTCAGACATAAAACCAATTAATTCTTTATTATACAAAAATATATTTTCAAGCATAGTTATATAACCATTCAATTTTTTAATAGTGCTGCCTAAAATATCAGTGGTCAATCCAAGTTTGCTGAAACTTGACGTGCCCAAATCGTCCATACTGTCTAGATATACCCCATACTTGGCTAACGGCTGCAAGATTTCTGCCTCATTTTTTGCAGAGCCAACATGGCTGATAAATTCTTGGCTAGTGGATACCATTCTATCATACATGGCTTCAAGTCTATCTGCATATTCAGAAAAGTTCATTTCATTTTCTATAAAATTTTTGTAATCATGCACAAACTCCATTTTACTTGCATCAGCTATCTCACTTTTTTTCTCTAATTTAGACCTTAAATTATCAAAGTTTGTCAATAATTCTTTCTTTTTCTTTCTTAAAATCTTTGTAAACTCTTTTTTTATTTTTAGGTTTAAATCAAGTGCAGTTAACAATTTCTGCAAATCTTTTATAGCACTGGCTTTTTTGCCTTCTAGTTCCTTTATCCTCGCTTCAAAAATCCTGATTAGGGCATTTGCCGCTGGTTGAATCACAAGAGGATAAGCCCGCTTAATCAGCACACTACCTAATTCAGCTAATTCATCTATCCAAGCTTTTGGGTTTTCATGTATCTTCCCGTGTAATCTGGATAAGAAATCCGCAAATTCTTTATTGCCATACTCATCCCTTACCTTTTCTATATACTTTGGGCCTTTATGCAAATTCCATAAAAATCCGCCTTTCCCTAAAAATCCCTCCCATCTCAGATTTTTTAAGGCATAGAGTATAACTGACTTAGCATTATCAAAAAATTTAATTTCCTCTTTGTAAGTCAAAAGCCTTCTGATTTCGGGGGTTTTAGCCACTGCCTTTACCAAATCAAGGTCCTTAAAATACATCCTAAAGCCGGAAAAAGATTCTCCATCATATTTTGATTTTCCGCCAGTCATATACAAAATTGGCCTTTCCATGAACCAATCCATGCCAATAGCTGCTCTGTAAGGCCATCCCCTTATATCATTGACGCACCTGAGAAGTTCCTCAACTTCCTTGTTGCTTAACAATGTAATTGCACTTCTCAATTCATCTGCTGATTTAGTATCCTTAATCCTATTAATTTCCTGCATCATTTTATCGTAGTGCGTTTTTACATATATGATTACTAACTGCTCATTATTTATAATTCCCCTTAATGGGCTTAAAATTTCTAATTCTTCATTTTGGGGCAATCTTAATGCTTCAATTTTTTCCGCAAGTTTTTCATCAAGCGGTTTAATCTTTTTTATAAACCCCCCCTTCCATGCAATAAATATTCTGGCATCCTTCACTAATAATCTGTAAAGCTCCAAAGCAATATTAAACCCAATCATTTTTCTATAATATTTTGGCATTAAGCCTCCCCTTACTATCGCTTTAAAATTGTCTATTGCGAGTTCTTGCTCCTTTACTTCATATAATGCCCTATTAAATTCCATAAACACAGATAAAAACTCCTTTGATTTTTCTTTGACTAACTCCTGTTTATCTATATTTAGTGCCATATTTACTTACCTCCTTCTTCAGCTTCTGCCAATGTTCCAACAACATATCCACCTGCCAACCAGTTCCTAATTGATTCGAATGGCGGTATATCGGATGGGCAAGTCCTCATAAACACTTTTGCCTCTTCATAGCTAATCATCTTCTGCCTAATCAAGGCTATTATAAATTTTGACATGCCAATAGTTGATAATGTCGGGAATGGGTTATCCCTTGATACATCATCCGGAGAAATCCCTTCAATTTTTTTCCTGCCCCAATAAACAAATAATCCAGGGTCCGGAAGTGCGCGCAAGTCAAAAGCATTGCCACTACCTTGCCTTGTAATTCTTGCATCATCAAAATTTTTTCGTCCAAACTCCCTGATATAATCTTCTGCATTTCTTGTCATAGTATGAAAATACCCGCTTCTTATGTCCCTTACAAATCCATCCCAGTCCTCACCCATCCAAGTAAGCATTTGTTCTACGTTGTCGTAATCTGTGATTTTTATGCGATCCTCTTTTATGACTCTTCTTGGCGTGGTTGTTGGTTTCCCAAACTTATCTAAAGCTTCATTTAAATCGTCTATAACATATCCAAACAAATCAACTTCAGTAGGTTTTGATAATGTTGTAATTGCACCATTGCGCTCCACTCTAGTGCCTGCCGGGACAACCTTATAAGCATGAACGTACTTTCCTGCTGCATTATACATATCATAATTTCTTAATCTTAAATATTTCAATGCATTATGCGCTTTGGAAGCCTGCAATCTATTTTCAAATTCTTTGTAGTGGGTGTCTATCATACCGCTTAATCCTACAATTCTCTGACCTATTTCAACTATGGTATCCCTTCGAGGTGCCCAATCCTTCCAAACTTGAGGTCTTATTTCTAAATCTAATTCAGCCCTCATTTTTACCAAATGCTTCCACAACTCAGACATAGTTTCTGCTATACTCTTGCTAATATATCCCCAACCTTCTTCACCAGAAGTTTGGGAGCTTCTAAACTGCTTCATCGTTTCCAACAATACTTTTAAATTTGGATATTCACGGACATATGTTTGCATAACCCTGGCACTGGGTACTGCGCTGTAATGTATCGTGCTTCTTTTTGCATGAAATGTGTCCAATCGTAATGACCAGTCAAAGAGTGTAAACATCAATAATCTGTACTTTACAAATATTGGAAGTTCTCTTCCGGGAGGTATCCTCCACCTGATGTCTTTGGTTCGCAACCATTCAAACCTAGAAAGTATACCGCTTTGTGTTGATTCTGCAATGGCATCAAACATATTCCACCAGATAATTTTTGAAGCTTCTCTTGCTCTTTGCCTTATAGCACCCTTTCCTTTTGTGCGTCCAAACCACCACTTAAACACGCTTCCAGCTATAGGTATGTGTGTCAAAATAGCATGCCTGTAATACACTACTAGAATTATAATCAATATAAACCATAGTCCAAAGACTCCAAAACCCCAGCCAAGTAAACCCAGGGTACTCCCTAATAAATAAAATATTAAATATAATGGTATTTTAACTAGTGTCCATAATGTTGGCATTCCAAACATCTGTTCGCCAGCTATGTTAATCGCTACTACAAGCAGTACGACAATCCAAAACTTTATTCTGTCATTCATGATTGTTTTTACCTTTTATTTTCCCTAAGGTCTCCATTTTTTAATCGCAAACCAAATTAGTAAAATTGATGCCAATCCAAAAACCAACATTCCAGTAAGCCATTGACCTGGAGCATAACCAGTAAGTAACTCAACAAGATATCCACCCAGACTTTTACCTCCTGAACTAACTGCAGTAGCTGGTGCAGCTAGTATGCTTCCTGGAGCACTCAGAGTTGTCCCTGCTGCTGGAAAGATATCTGCCAGTTTTGAAAGAATGGGGCCTATAATTGGGATGCCTCCAAACATTTTGGCTAATACCCCTGCGAGCTGGCTACCTCCAAATACTGTATGGAAAATCCATTCTACAAGCCCTATGGTTACTATCCACCCAATCCAATTTCCCAATAAACCTCCGCCTGCAGTGATTTGCTTTCCAACCAATAGTATGGCAAATGCCTCTCCAAGAGCAATCACACTAGTTGTTGGGGTTCCTGTTCTTGCAAGATTTGCGGCAAGAATGATAGCCATTGCTACAGACAATTTTATATTGCTTTGAGGCATAAGGAAGCCCGTGAAGAACCATACAAATAGCAATGCAGATGTTATGAAAATAAGCAACCTGTAGTTTGGCTCTTCCGGCCTTAATATTCCTCCAACTCTTTGTTTTGTAACTTTTTCTTCTGTAACATCTACCTCTTTTCCCCCAAATCCAAGTATTCCACCAACTTTTTCTTTTTTAGGTATTTTTACTTTGTATTCAACATCTTTCTCTGGTCCAAACAAATAATCAATACCTACCTTAATATTGTCAGTATCCCAGAGCCATTTTTCATTGCTAATGTTAAACGCTATCAACAGCCCAACGCCTATCGCCAGCAAGGCAATCCCAATCTGCCCTTCCTTTGTGCCGGGCTTTACCCCGAGCAGTCCAAGCCCGAAGTAAACAACAAGCGAGATTATTATTGTGTTAACTATGAGCTTGAAGCTGAAGAAAGCAGCAAGATGCCCAACCTCCCAGATATAGCCGCCTCCGCCGACTATGCGCCATGAAATCAATAGTGACGCTACAAGCGTTATAATGAACAATACAGTCTTCTCTTTCGCCAGCTTCTCAGGCACAATCATTGATTGGAGCGCAAACAAGATGAACCATACAATCAGGCTATTTACAGCAAGCATGAACCACATATTTCGGAAGATTGCAGGCGCTGCAAAAGCAGACGGAATTGCAACTAACAAAACCAATGCAAAAATCCACAGCATTTTATTCAGTTTCATAGCTCTTTTGCAGCCTCGTCCAAAATTTTATCATCAGGAATATCATCAAACTCGTAGCCTTGCGAAGTTAATTTAAGCCAAAGCTTCAACACATTATCAGCAAAGTAGAACTTGTTGTCTTTCTTGTAAATAACATCAACTTCCATCAGCCTTTCAATGATGCTTTTTGTTACAGGAGCGCTCCTGTAAATGCGCCTTGCGATTTCGCTTAATCTTAACTCCTCATTTGCAATAACCTTGAGAATGGTTTTAAGAAGTGTCTGCCCTCTGGCTCTGTTGTAATAATAGTTAAAAGAATCATTGCAGTAATTATAGATTGAGTTATTTTTTTGCAAAAGCTCTATAAGAAATGATTTTTTAGCATCTTTAACCTCATTATATTTTTTAGAAATTAACATTGTTACAAACGGATGCCCGTTGCTTAATGCAAAGATTTCATCAATCGTTTTCTGCTCTGCTTTTTCAACGATTGATTTAATTAGTTCTGCTGCCTCATTCTTTTCAAGGTTTTTTATCTCATAGCATTCGAATTTTTTCAAAGCAAGCACCTGCTTGATTGCAGAGCTTGCCGCAATATAGCTTACATTCCGAGCTTCAAAATCAATGATTGAAATTACATCTTTAATCTGTGCAAAATTATTCAAGTCCAACAAATTTTCAAAATTGTCAAGGGCAATCAGGAATTTTTTGTTTGCTTCCTTTCCCCATGCTTCGGCAAATCTGAAAGCGCTTTCAACAAGCAGCTTTTGATTCGGCTTAATCTTTAATAGCTCATTCTCAACATTTTTTACCAAAGAAAACGCATTTTTGCTTTTTAATTCCTCCTCAATTCTCAGTAGATTTTCAAGAATCAGGAATTTTTTATACTCCTTCAGCGGCTTTCTCAGAAAATGGAAAATAATATTCCCGATGAATTCGACAGAGAAATTTTCAGGGTTGAGGCTTATTTTGCCCAAATCAATGTAAACAGGAACAACATCTTTTGCATTTTTAAGATGCTCCTTGACAAGCAGCGTTTTGCCGGACTTCCTTAAGCCGAGCAAGGCGATGCTTTTTGCAGAGCCCTTTTTGAAAGAATCCGTACTTTTATCTAGCAAATTCAGGTAGTAATCTCTCCTTACAAAAGCCTCTTTTCCAGCCAATTAACTTCCTCTTATACCGATTGGCATATATACTTATAATATAAAAATGTTTTGATTTCTTATTTTATACTTTTTGGTATATACTTTTTAAATTAATATACCTTTCTGTATAGAAGTTATATTTAAGGTTTTTGGTTCTTAGTATTTTATACTAATTGGTATATATATTTTTTGGTATAGGAAGGTGAGTACAAATAAAACTTTGTAACCACTTTAAAATAATAACAAATAGAAAGATTTATAAATAGTAGTAGTATTTTATACTACTTAGTAGTACTTACAACGTTGGGGTACAAAATATGTCAGAAGAAGGCGGGCTGGAAAAGAAGCTGAAAGGCTATGAACAATCAGTTGCAATAGGCCAAGGAGTGGGGCTTGCGGCAACTGCAGGCGGAGTTCTAAATGTTGACAAATTAACCAGATATGTTCCCGGCATTGAGAATCTTCTGAATAAAAATTACAACGCCTTTGGCTACAATATTGCTCCTGGGCTGCCAATAATCGGAGCGGGCCTGAACTTCATTGGAGACCAGATAGGATTCGCTGCCTCGTTGTATACTTTCAACAGTGAAAAATACAGGGGCGTAAGCGGCAAAATAAACTTTGTCAAGGACGGCTTCAATCTTGGGATAAGGCACCTTGGAAGCTACTTAATCACTTACCCGCTGGCAATAGCAGCATCCACAGCACTGGCTGCAACAGGAATTTTGACAGGAGCGGCCGCAACAATAGCACCCTACATTCTTGAATCACTCATCACAGGATTTGGCTACATAGCTTCTACGCTTGGCTACAGGAGGAAGATGGCTCAGCCGTCTTACGCAACATGAAATCAAAGCTAAGCGTAACTCTGGATGAGGAATTGGTTGCCGAGATAGCCAAGGCTCTTTCTACTGGAAAGTTCAGGAACAAAAGCCATGTCGTAGAGTTTGCAGTCAAAAAACTGCTTGAGGAAAACTCGCCACAGGCGAGTGGCATACGCCCGCCCACCTCCCCAACCCACACCGAGGTGCAAAATGGCTGAGGAAAACAAGCCCGAGCAGAAATCTGTTCCTCAGCAGGAAAAGAAAGAAGAGAAAGGCACCTTGGAGCGCGTCATAGACGACTCAATTTACGCTGCCAAAAATGTAGGGGCAGTTGCAGCTGAAATTGCATTCCCGTTCATGTTTTCCGGAGAGGCAAGGGCAAATGCCATGATTAACGCCTATCCCTTGTCATTGGGAGCAAGGGTTGACGACATTATGGCAAAAAAGCCCATTGACCTGAAAGCAAATGTAAAGGCATCAAAGGAATCATTTGTAGGAACAGCAATCATGCCTCCGCTTGAAGCGCTTTTCAAGTACATAGAAGTAACAAGGCAGTACGCGACTAACTATGCAGGAGCAATACCTGGCGCAGCTGCAGCTGTCGGAGCGCTTGCCATTGGGCAGGCAGCTTTTGTCGGCTTGTACACAGGATTAAACCATATTGTGCAGAATTTCAGCTTTAAAGGCTTGTACACAAAATTCAAGAACGATTACTGGCCTACAATGAAAAGGGTATGGAAATACGTGCTTCCTTTCAGCGCATTTAATGTATTATATTTATACCAGTTCGGAATAGCTGCGCAGCTGGCTTACGGCTCCTTGATGACTTTCTTGTTCAGGCTTGTAGGGCCAAAAAGTGAAGGAGCCAGCCTAAAAAATCTTTTCAAGGCAATGAACCCAGTCCCTTATGCAAAGGCTATAGCGACTGCGCCGACAAAACTCCTGAGCGGCTTATACAAAATAGTGCAGGATACAGGATACGCATTAAGCAGCCCTATACAATACCGGGCAGCACCGGCAAAATGAAACACAAACTCAGCATCACAATCGACGAGAAAGCAGTTTTTGATATCCTGAAGACTATTGAAAGCGGGAAATTCAGGAACAAAAGCCATTTTGTGGAATTTGCAGTAAAAAGACTGCTAGAGGAAGAAAATGGCTGAAGATATAGGCGATAAAATCAATGCAACCGTCCAACCTGCAAGCGTGCAGAAAAAAGCAGAAGCATCAGGAGGCACTCTGGAAGAAATAATCGGCGGAGTGAAAAAGATAGCTAACATGGGCGCTGCAATTGCGCTTCCTTTGGCTGCCGATAGAGGGGTAGGGAATTTCAACGGAATGGGCGGCTTTGGGGCGACTGCAACATCAGCAGGGCTTTACTTAGGCAGCGGCGATAGAAGTGCAAAATCAGCTAGAAACAAATCCATTATTGGAACATTATTTGCTCTTTTTGCCAATTATACTTTCACTCCGATAAGCAATTTAAACATTTACGCAAGGGCTGCATTGATTCCAGCGTGGCAGCTGGCAGCCAATGCATATTATATGCTTACAGAGAACATAGTAGAGAGGAAAAAGATTTTGATTGAAAATTTCAAGGACAAGTACGTGAAAATAAATAAATTGGCTATGGCTATTCTTTCAATTCCGACTTATTTAACTACGTTTTTGCCTCCACTAGCACAGCTTCCAGCGCTTGCGCTTCAGGCTTGGGCATTCAAAAAATTTATAGTCCCTGATGAAAAGACAGAGCCAAAAGACAAAACACCTTACTCAGCTGCAGCGCCAAGTGCGTTGGGAAAGTTCATCGGCAACACGTACAAGATAGTGCAGGACACCGGCTACGCGCTTGGAATGTATAAAACAGCTGAAAAGCCGGCATAGTCAGAAGCGCTATTTTTATGCTTAATGCGTCCAGTCAAGCACAGCGCCCTTGCCGCCCGTAAGCCACCTGTAGCATTCAAGCGCTGCTTTTGAGCCTTCGCCCGCTGCTATAACAGTCTGCTTGAATGGGACGGGAGTTATGTCGCCTGCCGCGAATATTCCCGGGCATGATGTGTTGCCCCTGTCGTCAACAATTATCTCTTTTTTCTCATTAACCTTTACTAGATGCTGGACAAAAGAGGTGTCAACTACATAGCCGATTTCAATAAAGATACCATCAACCTTTAACTCTTTTTTCTCTTTTGTTACTATATTTTCAACTTCAATTCCTTCAACATTTTTCTCGCCAATCACCTTTAATGGGATTGTGTTAAGTGCTAATTCAATATTTGAATTGCTCTTTAATTTTTCCACTGTTACTTCATCAGCCCTGAAAGCATCTCTTCTGTGAATCAGATAAACCTTTTTTGCAATTGTGGCAAGCTCCAAGGCGCCTTCAACCGCAGAATTGCCCCCTCCAATTACAGCAACATCCCTGTTTTTGTATAATGGTGCATCGCAAGTCACGCATGTTGAAACCCCTCTGCCCATGAATTTTTCCTCTCCCCCGATGCCAAGGCTTTTTGGCACTTTTCCATATGCAAGAATCAAGGCTTTGCAGTCATAAGTTTCGCCGTTTGCAAGCCATATTCGAAAACCATTTTCAATCTTATCAGCCTTGTTGGCTTTGCCCATGATGATTTCTGCGCCAAAGCCAATTGCCTCGTCCTGAAACCTTTTCATAAGCTCTATGCCGTGCATAGGGCCTGTGCCTGGGTAGTTTTCAATGTGGCTTGTCAAATTGGTTTGCCCGCCGACATCAATGCTCAATATTGCGGTTTTCAGCTTCTTCCTGCACGTGTAGACTGCAGCAGTCAAGCCTGCAGCTCCTGCGCCGATAATGATTACGTCGTACATAAGATTTTAGAATTTGGATGGATTTTAAAAAGGTTGTTGTTACTTCCACTCCCTCAGCATTTCCATCATCAGCCTTACAGTCGCGCCTGTCGCGCCTTTTACAAGTACACCCTTGTCAACTTTGCTCCAGACTGTTGTGCCTATGTCAATGTGCAGCCACGGCACTTCATTTACAAAATTCTTCAAAAACATTGCCGCTGTTATCACTCCTGCTTCTCCCTCGTCGCCAATGTGCTTTATGTCAGCGACATCGCTTTTCAGGCTTTCCTCGTATTCCTCCCATAAAGGCAGCTCCCAAACCTTTTCAAGGCTTTTTGGGGAAGCTTCATTAATTTTTTTTCTCAAATTTTCGTCAGTGCACACAAAAGGCGTCCCAACATAGCCAAGGACAACAAGGCTTGCGCCTGTCAAGGTTGCAATGTCAATGATTGCCTGCGGCTTCTTCTCAGCGGCATAGCTTAAAGCATCAGCCAAAATCAGCCTTCCTTCTGCATCTGTGTTTTTAATCTCTACTGTCATCCCATTGTAGGCTTTCAGCACGTCATCCGGCCTGTAGGAGGCTGCATCAATCATGTTCTCGCACAATGGGGTTACAACTATTAAATTCAAAGGCAGCTTTAGTCTTGAGCATGCCTCAATTATGTGGATTGCGGCAACAGCCCCTGCTTTGTCGTCTTTCATATTGAGAATATAAGGGTAAGGCTTTAAATTCAAGCCGCCGCTGTCAAAAGTCACGCCTTTGCCCACAATTGCAATGGGCTTTTTGCCTTTTGAGCCGTTGTAATCAAGAACAACCATCCTTGGCTTGTTGATGCTGCCTTTTGCTACTCCAATAAAGCAGCCCATCTTCATTTTTTCAATATGCTTCTCGTCAAATACAATGCATTTAAGGTCATTTCTTTTTGCAAGCTCTTTTGCATAACTTGCCACGTATTCAGGCGTTGCAACATTTGGAGGCGTATTAACTAAGTCTCTTGTTTTGCTGACAGCATCTGCAACTATGGAAGAATATGCCACTTCATTTTCAAAGCCTTTATTTGAGCCAGTTATTATTGTTATTTGCCTGATATTCTTTATTTTGTCTTTGTCCTTAGTTTTATATTCTGTGAATTTATACAAGCCCATCAATGAGCTTAATGCCATCTTCTCAGCAATCTCCTCGTTCTTGAATTTGCCGTTATTGAAAGAATCCAAAAATATGCTGAAGCTTTCTGCCCCGTTATCACGAAGCCTTTTTGAGGCGTCTGCAATCACCGCTGCAAGAACGTCGGGATTGTATTTGCTTTCTTCGCCCAAGCCGGCCAAGACAATATTTATTATGTTTTTATTTACGTAGATATTCTTGAATTCGCCCTTTTCAGCTTTAAAACCGCTGGTTTTTATGCACGAGCTTATAACATTGCCAAATTGGCTGTCTAATTTTTTTAATTCAGGGGATAATCCCAATTTTTCCTTGAAAAAGCCAACCAATAAAGCGTCGTCCTTGACTTTGCCAAGCCCGATTTTCAATGCTTTTACAGAAGCAGCAACGTTGCCCATGAAGCAATGAAACTGCAGGTTATTTATAAATATTGCCAATTGGTTTGCCCGAAAGCCAAACCGCAACCTTTATATACAAGTTAGGTTACCCTAACTTTCTATGTTTACGGCAAACAAGGAGGACTACCTAAGGGGGCTTTACATACTGGAAGAGGAAAAAGGGCAGATAAAATCCATAGATTTAGCACATTACCTTAATGTTTCAAAGCCAAGCGTGTCGGAAATGGTAAGGGAGCTCAACAAGGAGGGCTTGGTGTCTTACAAAAAATATTCAAAATTGAAATTTACCCAAAAAGGGCGCAGGATTGCGCAAAAGCTAACTTCAAAGCACAGGCTCATAGAGATTTTTTTGAAAAATATGCTAAAAATAAATTCAAAAAATATACATCAGGAGGCGCACAGGCTTGAGCACGCATTCAGCGACGAGTCTATAGCAAAATTAAGAAGACTGCTTGGCAACCCGAAAAAAGACCCTCACGGAAAGCCAATTCCGCAATAAAATTCTGGATTTATAAAAACGAAGATGCTGGAAACCCAAAAAGCTATACCAAAAAAAGCAAAGCTGCCGTTGCTGGCATTGTTTTTGATAGCCGGGTTTCTGCTATTTAAGCTTTTCATGCCCGATAATGCGGCTGCTCAGGAAAGCCCTGAATATCAAAAATTGAAGCAGATTGCAAAGGACTATTGCAGTGATCCCACATCAACTGATTCAAGATGTTTAAAGTCCTTTGAAGATTTAAAAAATAGTGATGATAGCAAATCTAGCCACTTTCAAAGATTGCAGGCAACAGCGCAGGAGCAGTTTGGCATTATTGGCGAGTACACATCAGAAGACTTTGACCCAATGCAATACTTGACGACATGGAACTTTAATAATTTGCCTCCTGAGGAAAGAAAAAAAGTCTACAAAGAATCAAGGCTTCCTGATGGAAAAACGTTAAGGGAGTATTGGATTTTTGCAGAAGACAAGGAAATTGAGATTGCCCCTGGAGTTTTCTTTCCGGCATGGACTTATAATGGGCAGGTTCCTGCCCCTACAATAAGAGCAACAGAAGGAGATAGGATAATAATTTATTTTACAAATAAAGGAACAAAGCCGCATACAATGCATTTTCACGGCATCCATAATGCCTCTATGGATGGCGCAATGACAGAAGATTTTGTTTACCCTGGCAAGAGCTTTACTTACGAGTTTGAGGCTGAGCCGTTTGGAGTGCATTTGTTTCATTGCCACTCTGTTCCAATAAAACAGCACATAAGCAAGGGACTGTACGGCGCTTATATTGTTGATCCAAGGAACGATACAAGGGCAAAGCCGGGCAAAGAGCTGGTGATGATAATGAATGCTTTTGACACGAATTTTGACGAGGAAAATGAAGTGTATGCTGTCAATTCAAAGGCATTTTACTACGCATTAAATCCAATCAAGGTAAAGAAAGATGAATTAATTAGGATTTACTTGATAAAAAATGTTGAATTTGACCCAATCAATTCTTTCCATCTGCATGCAACATTTTTTGATGAGTACAGGACTGGAACAAGGCTGGAGGCAAATGCTTATACTGACATTGTTTCAATGGTGCAGGGTGAAAGGTCCATAATAGATGTCCGCTTTAAGTATTCTGGAATGTACATGTTTCATGCCCATGTATCAGAATTTACCGAGCTGGGATGGATGGGATTTTTTGAGGTGACAGATTAAAATGGAAGATAAAAATCCCATTGCCCAAAGTGCCGGCAGGATAAAATTCTGGACAAAGGTATTGCTACCCCTTATACTGGTTGGAATTTTATTATTGATTTTTGTCAAATTCGGGCCGCTTGGCGTATTCAAGTCAAACATAGTCCCTATTGAAAAGATATTTATCCAAAGGGTTGTTTTTTCACCCGAGCATATTTCACTGGAAGTATTTAATGATGGCCCTGAGCCGGTCACAATAGCACAAGTTCTTGTAAACGATGCATACTGGAAATTTGCAATGTCGCCAAGCAATATCCTTAATCCGCTTGACAAGGGACTGATTGATATAGATTATCCTTGGCTTGAAGGTGACTTTGAAAAAATAACTTTAGTATCTAGAAATGGCGTTACCTTTGAAAAAGAAATTGAAGTTGCTTCTATAACACCCGTATTTAACAGCTTTTATCTGAAAACATTTGCGCTGCTCGGAATTTATGTTGGTGTGATTCCTGTTTTGCTTGGATTATTGTGGCTTCCGTTTTTGAGAATGCTAAAGGAAAGATGGTACAGCTTTTTGCTTGCATTGACGGTCGGATTGCTTATATTCTTGGGATTTGACGCGCTTGCGGAATCATTTGACCTTTTGGAAGCTATGCCCAATGCATATAATGGGATTGGAATAATATTAATAGGATTTACTTTGTCCATCCTTACTTTATCCGCCATAAGCTACAAGTCAGAGCACCACAGGCAGATTAAAGGCGAGCATTTTCAAGCTTTAATTTTTGGTTATTTGATTGCACTTGGGATAGGATTGCATAATCTAGGCGAAGGGCTTGCAATAGGAAGCGCATACGCAGTTGGGGAGGTTGCATTAGGAAGCCTGCTTGTCATTGGATTTATGATTCACAATGTTACTGAGGGAGTTGCAATAGTTGCCCCATTGACCAGATTCGTAAGGCAAGTGGGCAATTTCTATTTTCATCTTGTCATAATGGGGTTATTGGCAGGAGCGCCTACAATAATTGGCGCTGTCATTGGCGGTTTTGCATACTCTCCTGCCTTAGCGGTGTTGTTTCTCTCTATAGGGGCAGGCGCAATTTTTGATGTTTCATATGACATAATGCATTACATGACAAAAGGAAGGTGGATGTCTTTATTTACAATAACAAACGTCCTTGGATTTTTAGCTGGACTTTTGATAATGTACGCGACAGGGTTTTTGGTTGTGGGGTAAGCCAATAAAATGACATTATTTCAAAAGGTTATTGATTATTTCAAAATATTTTCCGACAGAAAGTTGCTCGCATTTATGGGCTCTGGGTTGATTGTGAGCGTTGCGTACATGGACCCGGGCAACTGGGGAACTGACATTGCCGGAGGAGCCTCTTTTAACTATGACTTGCTTTGGGTTGTATGGCTTGCTTCGGGAATGGCAATGCTTTTCCAGTATCTTTCAGGCAAGCTTGGGATTGCTGGTTATTCCCTGCCTGAACTTGTCAGGGAAAAGCTCAAGAAAAAATGGCTTGTGCTTTCTTATTGGATTTTGGCGGAAATCGCGATTTTGGCAACTGATTTGGCAGAGTTTCTCGGAATAGTAGTTGCCTTAAATCTTCTTTTCGGGATTCCGTTGCTTTTTGGCACTTATATCGCAGTTGCTGATGTATTGATTATAATCTTATTGACGCAAAAAAGATTTAGGACACTTGAGCAAGCTTTTATTATTTTTGTCTCAATAATTGGATTAGGCTATGTTTATGAATTATTTATCACAAAGCCCGATGTTCCATCTATTCTGCTGCATTCAGTAAAACCGATACTTACTAGCCAAAGCGCCTTGATTGCTGTCGGCATTATAGGAGCAACTGTCATGCCGCATGCATTGTTCGTGCATTCATGGCTAATTAAAAACAAGATTATTGGCAACCATTTTGGCAGCAAATCCAAGATTTTAAAATATCATTTGATAGACAATGTTGTTTCGCTTACAATTGCGGGGTTTATCAACGCTGCAATAATAATAATGTCAGCGGCTGCTTTTTACCAAGTGGCGAATGTTGCAACCCTTGACCAGGCGTATACGACTTTGATACCTTTGTTTGGAAAATTTGCAGCAATTGTTTTTGCATTGGCACTGCTTTCTGCAGGCATATCATCTTCGGTGACAGGGACCCTGGCTGGGCAGTCTGTAATGGACGGCTTGACAGGCTTCAGGATAAGTTTGTGGATTAGAAGGCTGATAACTAGATTTATCAATGTCATACCGGTTACAATCGCAGTTTTGCTTGGCATTGAGCCTTTGAAAATACTTGTCTTGAGTCAGGTTGCATTGAGCCTGCTGATTCCATTGCCATTGATTCCTTTGATTATTTATACCTCAAATAAATCAATCATGAAAGAATTAGTAAACAAGAAAATAACAACAATATTTGCTATTATATTTGGAATTGTTATATTGGGATTTAACGGGTACCTGCTTTATCAGGTGATTTTTCAGGGTGTTGGGATTTAAAGTTTTTTAAGATTAGGCAAATGCTGCTCATAGAAGAATGCAAGTTCTTTATCTTTCTTTTTCAATTCATTCTCTATTTTCTTGCGAAGCTCTGTTGATTGCATTTCTTTTTTATTTTTTATGAATTTTTTAATTTTTTTGGATATTTCCCCTGCTATTTTTTCACATTTTGCTTCATCATAATGCGCGCTTGCGCAGGCTGCGTAAACTGAGCCGTACACTTTTCTTTCATCAAAATTTTCCTTGCGCCCTTTTCTTTTTACTATGATTGCCATGCTTTCACCTTTGCT
>Ga0209212_1001317_pt1 | contig 41524 bp, 7 predicted proteins | sample RifGroC2_FD_183996 | JGI IMG/M metagenome (GOLD analysis project Ga0209212, IMG submission 183996) | Groundwater microbial communities from Rifle, Colorado, USA - Groundwater C2 (SPAdes) (version 2) | ecosystem: Environmental > Aquatic > Deep subsurface > Groundwater | place: Rifle, Colorado... | reverse complement strand
GATCTCAGTTGGGTGACGGCCTTCACGAGGTAACGGAACGGGGTGTTGATGAGCATCGCCACCAGCGTGCCGCCCAGCACCACGAAAACGGCGTGCGCGTCGACGAGCGACGCGGAGAACTGCCCGCTCACGGAGCCGTAAAAGATGAAGGCGGCGAACGCCACGAGCCCTACTATTGTGCCAAAGTCCATAGGTGTCCTGATTCCTTACGGGGTCCCATACCATATGGAACCGCCTTTATAATTATAAACTAACCGTGTTTCAGAAAAGTTATATCCATGTTACGGGCGATGGTCAGCAATCGGCCGGCACCTTGAAATAGAAAGTGGAACCTTTGCCCAGGCCGGGGCTGGTGGCCCCTATTTCCCCTTTGTGGGAGCGGATGATCTCCGTGGCGATGGACAGGCCCAGGCCCCAGCCCTGCTTGCGCAGTTTCTCGTCCTTCTGGTATTTGGCCTGGTAGAACTTCTCGAAGATCTTCTTGGTCTCGCTGGGGTGGATGCCTATGCCGGAGTCCTTCACGTACACGCCTATGCCGCGGCCTTCGCGGCGCATGGTGAGTTCCACGCGGCGGCCCACCGGGGTGAACTTGATGGCGTTGTTGAGCAGGTTCATGAGCACCTGGCTGAGGCGGAACTTGTCGCCGTTTATGGGGAACCCGTCGGTGAGTTCCCCCGCCGCCAGTTCCACGCCCTTCTTCTGGGCGTTTATGCTGAGGGCCGGCAGGATGTCCCGGGCCAATTCGGCGGAATCGAAGACCGCCTTCTCCATCTTCAGTTTTCCCGCCTCTATCATGGCCAGGTCGGTAAGGTCGGCGATGAGGCGGCCCAGCTGGTCCGTGGAAGAGACGATGTTCCTGAGGTAAGCGGCCTCCCGCTCCCCGGGGACCTTCTTGATGAGCATCTCGCTGAAGCCGCGGATGGACGCCAGGGGTGTGCGCACGTCGTGCACCACCATGGAAAGGAACTTGGACTTCATCTCGTTGAGGCCGGCCAGTTCCTGGTTGGAGAGGGCCAACTTGTTGGAAAGGGCCTCCAGCTGCCTGGAGCGCTGGTAGAGCTGGCTCTGGGCCATGGCGATCTGGATCATATACTGCTGGATGACCATGTTGGCGAAACGCTGCCGCTGGTTGAGAGAACTCGACTGCAGGAAACTCGACACCTGGGAAACGACCAGAATGCCGGACCCGGCCATCAACAGGAACATAGGCAGGATTATAACGAGCGCGAATTCCATAGGAGCCTTACTCCCAGCCCTGCGCGGCCATGAACTGTCTAACCACCGGATCGCCGGGACGGAGTTCAAGGGCCTTCTGATAGGCTTTCTTCGCCTTTTCCATGTCGCCCATCATATAGTACGCCGAGCCCAGCCTGGTCCAGCCCATCGGGTTCTGTTCGTCTATAAGCGTGACTTCTTCACACTCGCGGCCCGCCTGGTCGAACTGCTGGATATAGAAGTTGCGCGCGGCCTTCTTGAGCTTTTCCTTCACGAGGGCCTGGCGGGGCAGGATCTCGTCGCGGCGCACGGTATTATGCGTAAGTTCTCCCATGAGGTTCAGGAGGGTTTCGAATACGCTGTCCCCGCGAACATTGGTACCCAGAGCCGCGTGAGCCAGAAGGAAAGCCTTCATCTCACGGGCCTCCAGATAGGCCGACACGGCCTCCACCGCTATCTTGGCCTGCTCGGTATCCTTCTGCATGGCCTTTTCGCGCACCGGGGTATCTTTCAGACGCAGGCCTTCGGAAATAACCGTGAGGCGGCTGGCGCGGTCCCCCCAAGGACCGTCCTTAAGGGAAGGCTCCAGGTTGAAGGCCTTCTGGATATTTCCCAGAGCGGACACGTAGCGGATGGCGGCCAGGTCCTTGCGGGCCAGTTCCAGGTAGTCGGCGGCGTAGCCTTCCAGTTTTTCGATGCGCTCCTTGGGAGCGACCAGTTTACCGGAACTCACGCGGGCGGTCTTTTCAGGGGCGGCCTTCAGAGGTTTGGCTTCGCCGAAGCGCATGGTGAGCCCGAACTTATGCATACTGCCCAGGTCGCCGAAAGGGGACATGGAATAGTCCAGGTCCATGAACGCCAGGCGGAAGCCGAACCCGGCCCTTATCCCGGAACCTACTTCCTGGCCGGTGCGATAACCGGCACGGAAAGAGAGTAACTGGAACATGAAATATTCGGCCCCGAGCCCCAGGGTATACTTCTCATCATTGGCCACTGTCTGGTCCGCGGACAACGTCAGGCTGTGCGCGCCCCACGGGTGGGACATCCAGGCCGCGCCAAGCGTGGCGGACAGGGGCAAGGGAAAGGAGACCGAGTCGTATTGCAGGCCGGTACCTATGTTGCGGATGGCGGCCGCGAACCTGAACTCCTGGGCAGGGACCTTCTTCATCCAGTATTTGGCCGGGCGAAGCACGTATACAGCGCCCAGGTCCAGCCCGAAACCGGTCGCGGAAACGTTGTCCAAGCGGGAATTTATCGCTTTAAAGTTGGCCCCCAAATTAAACACAGGGCGCTCTATCTCGTCCTTGAACACGGTCCAGCCATAAGCGGCGCCGACGGCGGTATCGGCGGCGTCCACGGAGCGGGTCTTCCAGCCCGCCGCGTCGTAGCCCTGGAAGGGGGCCACGCTCAGGCGGGTGATGTTGAAGCCCAGGGTGGAACCATAGCGCAGCGGGTAAGCCACGGAAACGTACTGGTGGCTGACCGATTCCATGGAGGCGTTGTAGGTGGCGCCCACTTCGGGGCGCTCCACGAAGGCCAGCCCGGCGGGGTTCCACCAGGCGGCGTAGGCGTCTTCGGTGACGGCGGTGTAGGCCTCGCCCATGCCGGTGCCGCGGGGCCCGGGGGCGAACTTGAGGAAGGTGCCGGCGGCGGCGCCGGGGTCGCCGGCCGCGGCGGGAACGGCAAAAAAACCGCCGGCGCAGAAGAGCAGCGCCGCGACGGTTCTGACTAGCCAGCTGGTGTTCCCGTTCGCCATAGATCTATATCTATAGTGTACGGGTTATTCGCCGTCCAATCCCGAAGAAATCCCGAAATAATTGTTACGGAAATGAGAAAAAAAGAGGCCCTGGCGGGCGCCCATCACGGCCTGCAGCTTGGCGAGGATCTCTTCAGGAGGGTATCTTTTGAGCTCCGGCCGCAAAACGGCCAGGCGGCGCGGTTGGGCCGCGTCAAGCGCCCAGAAAAGAAGCCACGCAGGCCAGCAATTCTTCTGACTTTACCGGCTTCCTGAAGACCCGCACCTTGGGATAGGACTTCGCGAAGTTTTCCGCGCGCTCCGGCAGGCCCGTGACGAAGATCACCGGCACCCCCGCCTTCAGCACGTCGCGGGTCACGTCGAAGACCTGCGCCCCCCCGCCGCCGGGCATCTGCATGTCGAGGATGACCAGGTCGGGCTTCTCGTCGCGGTACTGGATGAGCGCCGCGGTGGCGTCGGCGGCCGCCAGCACCTCGTAACCGGCCTCTGAAAGCAGGGCCTTGTAATAATCCACCATGGCCTGGTCGTCGTCGGCAGCAAGTATTTTTTTCATGTTCGTGCGCGCCCTTTTACCGGTCCCGCCCGGCGATCCTGCCCACCTCGGCCGCCACCTTTTCAAGGTCCAGCGGCTTCCTGAACACCGGGATCTCCGGGGAGATGCCCATGTCGGCCAGCTCGCCGTGGGCGGCCCCGGTTATCACTATTACCGGGATGCCCACCAGGCCCGGGTACAGGTCCAGCATGGCTATCATGGAATCCCCGGACATTTCCGGCATCTGCAGGTCCGTTATGATGAGGTCCGGCCTGGCCTCCAGGGCCTGCTTTACCAGCCCGTTGCCGTTCTCTGCCGAACGCACGGCGTGACCGAGCCCGGCGAGAAAATCCTCAAGCAGCAGCCGCATCGCGGGGTCGTCTTCGGCGAGAAGTATGTTCATAGTAGTTTAAAGAAAACCGCTCTTGTATTTTCAATTATACAACAAGAGGGACGGAGGCGGAACCGGCTACTTTTTGCGGGAACCCGGGAAAGCCGCGGCGGGAGCGGCGGAAAGTTTCCCCCTCAATTTTTCTGCCTCGGCCCGGGCGGCCGCGACTGCCTCGGGAGAAAGGGCGCCGGCCAGCGCCGCGGCGGCGCGGGCGGCGTCGTCCTTAAGGGGCGAGGCGGCGGCGCCGGAAGCCAGCGTGAGCCACTTGAGGGCCTCGGGATAATCCCGGGGAACGCCGTCGCCCTTGGCCAGCATCAGCCCGGCGTTGAACTGGGCCTGGGAATTGCCGGCGGCGGCCGAGAGCCGGAACCATTTCAGGGCCTCCGGCTTATCCACGGCGGCCTCCCTGCCGTAATAGTACATGACGCCCAGTTGGAACTGTGAAGGTTCGTGGCCGCCCAGGGCGGACTTCTTGACCCACTCCAATCCCAGCGCCTGGTCCTTGGCCACGTCCTCCCCGGAAAAATACTTGGCGCCCAAAGCGGCCTGGGCCGGCGCGTAGCCCCCGTCGGCCGCCCTGCGCAGGCAATCCAGGGACGCGGCCAGGTCCTTCCGCGTCCCCGTGCCGGTGTAATACAGGGCTCCCAACCGGAAAAGCGCGGGCAGGTTGCCCTGGTCCGCCGACTTCTTGAACCACTTAAAGGCCTCGGCGAAATCCTGCTTCATCCCCTGCCCGGTAAGATAGGCCTCGGCCAGGAGGTTCTGCGCCGGGACATTTCCCTGCTCCGCGTAGCCCAGCAGGGCCGCGCCGTAATCTATTTTCGGGGTCTCGGTGGACTTGGGAACACGCGGTTTTTCGCCGGAAGTCTTAAAAAGTTCTCCGGCGGCCGGGCCGGCGAAGGCGCCGGTCCTGGGCGGCTCGGCCTTGAGGCCCAGCATCGCCTTCACAGCTTCGGCCTCCGCGGCGGGCTTCGCGGCCGGGATGGCCAGGTCTAAAGGCAGCTGCTGCGGGGACCGCCGCCGCGAGGCAACCGCCAGCAGAAGCAGAAGGGCGAGGGCCGTAGCGGCGCCCAGGTAAAGGTGAGTTTTAGAGGGCGGCTTCATGTGACCTGCGGGCTACGGAGCATTCCCCTCCACCGGGATGCCCCGCTTGAGCAATTCCTCCAGGGCCTTCTTGGCTTCAGGGTTCTTTTTTACGAAGCGGGAGTGTTCCGCCTGTTTTTGCGCTCTGGCCTTGCGGAATTCCTCGCGCTGGGTCCGGCTCAACTCCCCAAACTCCTTGTTCCGCTTCCCCGCGCCTTCCCCGGCCGAGGCGGCGCCGGCCCGCAACTGCTTTCGGACGGCGGACTGCTGCCGCTTAAGGGCGGCCATCTCGGAAGACTGCGCCTTGATAAGATCGATGAGGGGCTTTGCGGCCGCCCGCAGGGCGTTCACCTCGGCGGACTCCGTTTGCGCCGGGACCGTCCCCTTCCCGCCGGAGGCCGCCTGATTTTCAATTCCGGCAGGAGTCCCGGTGGAGGGCTGCGGAGATTGCGCGGATCCAGGCGCGCAAAAAAAGAGAAAAATGACCGCGGTAGTTATGGCTTTCATATTATTCTCCGAAGACCTGCCCGAACCGGTCCGGGCTAATATTTTCTGACGGCCTTTACCCCGTCCGGGGTCTGCATCTTTATCCTGGAAGCGGCGGGGTCCGCCACGTCCACCAGGATCACGCCGAAAACGATCCCGCCGCGGGAGATCCGGAGCGGAGAAGTCAGGGTGCCCTGGGGCTCGCAGCCCAGCGAAACCACCTGTTCCCCGTCGTACATTTTGAGCCCGCAGTAGGTGCTGGGGACCAGCGGCGGTACCGTCAGAAGATTGGAATACTGCGTAAAGTTATACGCCCTGTCTCCGGGATAAACCATAGCATAATAAGTGGTATGGGGCCAAAGCGGGGAAAGTGCGGAGACGTGCGAAGAACCTATCACGGCCAGCGTGGAGAACTCCACCTTAAAAGTGGAGGAAGAGAACGCGTAACCGGTGTACGTGGCGTAATCTATGCGGTACCACCCGGTAGTAACTGAGGCCATACCGGGGCCTATATCCTCCGGGGCCGTCCAGCGTACGGTGGCGGAGGCGTGATAGACCGCGGCCAGGGCGAGGTCGGCCACCGGCGCGGTCGGGGCGGTGTCCACCAGTACGGCATAGGGGCCTGCCACTTTCACGTTGCCGGCCTTGTCAGCGGCAAAGAACCTCACCTGGTTGGTGGCCGCGCACGCGGAGGCGCCGGCGCAGGTTTCGGCCGTGGCCGAATAGACCAGCGGCAGGTTGAAGATCTTGAAGGTCTGGGTAGAGACCGTACCGTCGGCGCCGGTCAGGGAGATATAGGGCGAGGAGGCCGGGACCGTGGACTGGACCGGCAGCCAGACATTCCCCGAACTGGTGGAATACTGCACCTGCACCGTAGCCGTGGAGGGCAGTTCTATCTGGTCTATCCAGGCGGAGTCAGACAGCTCCGAATCCCACAGGTCCTTGATGTAGTTCCACATGAAGGTATGCCGTCCCGCCGTAACCGGGTAGCTCACCTTGGTCCACGGGATACTGCCGCTCCAGGAAGAAAGTTCCACCCCGTCCATGCTGAAACGGAGATTGTCATACCGCGCCTCGCAATCGACTTTCAGGTAGAAGGAAATCTCGCCCTCTATGGTGTCGGCGGTCAGGTAGAGGAAGGACTGCTGGTCGTCACCGATATTGCCGCTGCGGCCGGAATAATAGCCGGCGGCCACCGTGCCCCCGGTCACGGACCATGGGGCCGCGCCGCCGGTGGTGAACTGCGGCGCCAAAGCGCCGTCCTCGAAGCCGCGCGCCGCCGCCGAGAGAACGTCCTGGCCGGGAGAGTAGAAGCGCAGGGAAAGGCCGCTGAGGGCCTCATAAACGGAAACCTGCGCCGTCACCGGCGACAGCAGGTTATTGAACCGCGGCTCGGTAATGACCCCGCCGGTGGAATTATAAGTGCGGAAGTCAAAAGCGGAAGGCGGCTCGGGATCGTAGAGGAAAGGCCCGATATGGCGCGCCGCGCCGTAGGAGGCGAGTGCGTTGTACGGCAGTAGATGCAGATACCAGGTGGCCCCGGAAGAAAGCGCGGGCATCTCCAGGGACTGGCCCGACCAGACAGGCTCCGCATAAGTCCACGTATACCCTGGCGAGTTGTCCCAGACGTAGCGGTAATAGGCCGCGGTCACCTGGGCGGAGGTGAACCCGAAGGTGGAAGTATGGTACCAGACCCCGGTTGAGCGCAGCGGGGTCACGTCGTCAGCGCTGATCGGGGGCACGGAAATAATAGCGTAAGGGCCGGCGGTCACGGCGTTGCCGGCGGTATCCGTGAAATTGAAGAGGACCTGGTTGGTGGCCCCGCAGGGAGCGGCGCCGCTGCAGGTCTCGGTATTGGTGGAAGCTTTGAGGGCCAGGGAGGCGGTCAGGGTCTCCTCGCCGGTAGAACCGTCGGAACCGGTCAGGGCGGCCGGGGCTTGAGGGCGCAGACGCACCACCCGTCCGTCTGCGTTGTCCCAGCCGTACTCGCCGGCGTAAAGATCGCCGTTGAAGTAGGCCAGGCCCCTTATGGCGGCCCCCGGGCCGTCGTACTCCTGGCGCCAGGTTACCCCGTCGAACGAATAAAGGTCTCCGGCCCCCATGCTGTCGTAAACCCCCAGACCGGCGTAGAGCCGCCCGCCATAGACGTAAAGGGAGCCTATGCCCTCCAGGGCGGTATCCAGGGAAAGCTCCCAGGAAACGCCGTCGTAAGCGTACACGTCGCCGTTTCCTGCGATACCGTCAAAGCCCACGAAGAGTTTGCCGTCGTAGACGGCCATCGAGCGGGCGGTATAGGCGGCCCCGTCGTAAGCGAGAGCCCAGGAGTTCCCGTCGAACACTCGCACGTCCCCATCTCCCGCACCTGCCCAGAAACCTTCCCCGGCATAGAGTTTGCCGTCGTAAACGGCCATGGAGGATATGCCATCCGTGAGTCCGTTGAAACTCATCTTCCAGGAAACTCCGTCGAACACGAAAATATCGCCTTCATCGTCGTCCCACCAGCCGTACATGCCGGCGTACAACTTACCGTTATAAACGGCCAGGGCCTTCACGGCCACGGCCTGCGGGTGGGAGAAGGAGCCCTTCCATTCCGTCCCGTCGTAAACGTAGACGGTACCGTCGCCGTAGGCCCAGCCGTATTGGCCGGCGTAGAGCTTCCCGTCGTAAACGGCGAGGCACCAGATGCCCACCTTGTGGCCGTCCAGACTGACGGTCCAGATATTGCCGTCGTACACGTAGACGTCGCCGTTATAATCGTCGTCGTCGTCGCCCTGGGCGGCGTACAGCTTGCCGTTATAAACCGCCAGGGCGCTTATGCAATAAGCGACGCCCGCGTACGAGACTTCCGAGCGCAACCCATTCCACGTCAAGCCGGCGTCGTTGGAATAACTCACAAAATACCCGCCGGCGGGCAGCACGGACTCCCCGTGAGGAGCCGCGGAGCTTACGCTGAGGCCGGCCAGCACATCCTGCACCTTGAGCCGCACCTGCACGTTAAGCGCCAGATCGTTCTCCTGGGCTTCCGACATGTAGCCGCCGGTGGAACTCACGCTGGCGAAGGCGCCGGCGGCCGGGTCCGTGGTCTCGAAGCGGAACGGGCCCAGGTCGAGGACCTCCCCCTGGGCGTCGAAGAGATTGTACGCGGCCGCGTGGAAGTAGTAGTCGGTCCCAGTCGCGGCGGCGGTGGCCGTGACCACCGGGGTGTAAGAAAGCCACTGCTGCTCGGTCCCGGTCCAGGAATGCGACGGTGAAGTGTCCCACGCGTAGCGGTAGTACCTGGCGGCCCGGAACGCGGAATAGAACGGGAAAGAATCGGTGTTATGCCAAACCCCGGAGGACCGCAGCGGAACGATGTCAGAGACAAGGGCGGCGGAAGCCGCCAGCACGGCATAAGGCCCGTAGCTCGCCACGTTGCCGGCGCGGTCCGTCAGCGTGAATTTCACCTGGTTAGTGGCGGTGCAGGGCGACGCGCCCCCGCAGACAACGGCGCTGGCCGACGCGGAGAGATCCAGCGCGGCGGAAAGGGTCTGCGGGGCCGTGGTCCCGTCCTGCCCGGTCATGGTGGATACTACCGGCAGGGAGAGGCGGTAAACCTCGGCGTCGCCGTTTCCGTTCCAGCCGTACTGAGAGGCGTAGAGCGCCCCGTTATATACCCCCAAGTTCTTAATGGCAACTTTACCGCCGTCGAAAGCGATACGCCAGGCCTGGCCGTCATAGGCGTAGATATCTCCTTCAAGGTCATTGTCCCACCAGCCCAGGCCGGCGTACAGGCGGCCTTTATAAACTGCCAGGGAATGCGCGGTGGAGTAGGGGCCTTCGAAGGTATTGGCCCAGACCGCTCCGTTAAAGTTCACTATATCCCCGTCGCCGGAATTCCAGCCGTGCAGAGCGGCGTAGAGTTTTCCGTTGTAGACCGCCAGGGACTTTACCGCCACATAATCGCTGTCGTAGGAGACCTCCCAGCCGCTTCCTTCCTTAACATACACATCCCCATAGCCGGAGGAATCATCGTAGCCAAGGCCGGCAAAGAGCTTGCCGTTATAGACCGCGAAAGAAGAAACCCCGTCGGCGGTAAGGCTGGCCTCGAGGCGCCAGGAACTGCCGTCGAAGACGAAGATGTCGCCGGTAGTCCAATTGAGCATGCCGGCGTACAGTTTGCCGTTATAGGCCTGCAGGGCCACTACCCCGTCGTAGAGAGAGAAATCGGCTGAAAGGGTCCAGGCCGTGCCGTCGAAAACATAGATATCCCCGTCACCGGCGTCATCGCCTACCTGGCCCGCGTAAAGTTTCCCGTTATAAACGCCCAGCGAGTGAATGCCCACTTCGTCGCCGTCAAAACTCAACCTCCAGGCCTGGCCGTCGAATTCATAGACATCGCCATAACCCTCGTAGTCGTCGTAATAATCACCGTGCCCCAGGTAGAGCTTGCCGTTGTAGACGACCAAAGGCCCGGCCCCGTAGCCGGGCCCCTGGAAGGAGAGTTCCGTCTTCTCGGAAGACCAGGTCGCGCCGGAGTCGCGGGTATAACTTACCCGGAAACCGCCGGCGGGGAATGGATACTCTGAGGGGGAACCGTCCGAGGAGACCAGCAGGCCGGCCAGCGCGTCCTGCACGGTCAGCTGCACCGTAACCCCTGAGACCAGCGCCGTCGGCTGGCTTTCGGAGAGCAGGCCGCCGGTAGAACTCACGGTGGCGAAAGACGCGCCGGTGGGAGGCGCGGTCTCGTAGACCAGAGGCCCGATGGAACGCGGAGCCCCGGAACTGCCGGCGATATTGTAGGGGAGAATATGCAGGTAGTTAGCCGCGCCTTCCGCCTCCGCGTCCAGCGAAAGGAGGCCAGCGGTCCACTGGGGTTCGGCGTAGGTCCACTCGTAGGAGGCTGACCCGGTCCAGGCGTAGCGGTAATAGGCCGCGTTGAGGAAGAAAGAAGAGAACGTGAAAAGCGGCGTATTGTAGGCCGTGGAGGTGGACCGGACGGACGCAACGTCTCCCGCGTCCGGGACCGGGGAGATAATGACGGCGTAGGGGCCGGCCTGAGCAATGTTGCCGGCCCGGTCTGAAGCGCTGAAGCGGACCTGGTTGGTAGCCGCGCACGGAGCAACACCGCCGCAGGTCTGCGTGTTAAAAGAGGCCCGCAGGTCAAAACGTCCGGAGATAACCTGTTCCTGGGTGGAGCCGTGCGTCCCGGTAAGCGCCGTGTTTTCTCCCACTGCCCAGGTCGCACCGCCGTCGGTAGAATATTCGCTCCAGAAGTCGGTCTTGCCGAAGGAGACGGCATCCAGCCACGCGGTATTGGCGCCCGTCTGGCTGGAACCGGAGCTATACGTCCACCTGAAGGTATGGGACCCGGGAGACACCGAGAAAGAGGCTTCCCTCCAGGAAACGTCAGTATAGTAGCCGTTCTGCCAGGTCGCAAGGGTTTGCCCGTCAAGTGTGAACAAAAGGGAAGAATAATTAAGGGCGTCCAGTTTGAAAGAGAAGCGGATATCGCCTCCGGCGAAGTTCGGCACGGTCGCCTGCAGCCAGGAGGATTGACTGTTCCCCAGGTCCCCGGAACGGGCGGCATAAACTCCGGCGTATTTATCAGAGGCCGACACATACCAGGGCATATTCCCGCCGGTTTCCCAGCCGGCCGGGAGAGTTCCCCACTCCATCCCCTCCGCCAGCGTACCCCCGGTAGACACCGCCAGCCCGCTTATCAGGTCCCTTACCAGCAGCTGGGCGGTCACCCCGGAGGCAAGGTCGTTGAACTGCGTCTCGCCTATCACTCCGCCGGTGGAACTCAGGCTGTTAAAGCCGTAGGCGGCCGGGGAACTGGTCTCGAAATGGAACGGACCGAAATCCCTGGCGGTGCCGGTCGTATCGAGGACATTGTAAGGCAGGACATGCAGGTAATGATCCCCGGGAGCCGGAGCCTGTACCTGCAGCGGCCCGGCGGCGCGCGGCCAGAGGGTTTCGGCAAAGGTCCATTCTCTGGACGGCAGCGAATCCCAGGCGTAGCGGTAATAGGCCGCGTAACGGAACCCTGAAGAGAAAGCGAAGGTACTGGCGCTATGCCAGGCCTCCGTGGACTGGTGGGCCTGCACCTCCGCCGCCGACGGAGAAGGCGCAGTTAATACGGCGTAGGGGCCTGCCAGCAGGAGATTGCCGGCGGCGTCGGTGGCAAAGAACTTCACCTGGTTGGTGGCCCCGCAGGGAGAGACCCCGCCGCAGGTGGAAGTGACAGTGGACGCGGAGAGTTCCGCCGCCAAGGAAAGGGTCTCGGGAGAGTTGGAGCCGGAAGTCCCGGTCAGTTCCCCGGCGGCGTAGCTGTTAAGCCTGTAGATCCCGGGAACCGGCGTGCTCCTGTTATGGTAGCCTCCAGCGTAGAGCTGGTTATCGTAAACTCCAAGGCTATTGAAAGACATTTCCCATTGCCTGTCGAAGGAGCGCTTCAACCCGCCGGGGCCGTATTCGTACACATCGCCCTCGCCGTAATCCCCGCTCAGGCCTATATAAAGTTTATCCCCGTACTCCGCCATGCTTATGGCAATGCCAGGGACCTCAAAAGCCTGCGTCCAGGAAACGCCGTTATAAGCGTATACCAGGCCGGACTGGAAGCCGGCGTAAAGATTGCCGGCGTACACCGCCAGGGAATAGGCGTTGTATTCGCCGGTGTTGTAGCTGACCGTCCAGGAGGCCCCGTCGTAAACATAGACATCCCCCTCACCCGAGTCGTTGCCGAACGCGGCATAAAGTTTCCCGTTATAGACCACCAGATCGTTGACGACGTCAAAACTGGAATTATGCGTTGTACTCCAGGAAGTCCCGTCATAGACCAGGATATCGCCGTAACCGGCGGAATTGCCCTGCCCGGCGTAGAGTTTGCCGTTATAAACGGCCATCGAGTAGACGCCGTAGTAGGAGCCGTCGTAGACAAGCTGCCAGGAAGTCCCGTCATACACCCGCACGTCGCTGGAACCATGGCCGGCGTAGAGTTTACCGTTGTAAATAGCAAGCGAATAAGGCACGCCGTAGGAATCGTTGGCCAGCACGCTCCAGGAGGCGCCGTCAAAGACCAGGATGCCGTCAATATTGCCCATGGCGATGTGCAATTTGCCGCCGTACACAACCATGGCCTGAGCGTATCCGGCGTTCGCATAGACCTGTTCCCAGGCGTAAGGGACCCAGGTCGCCCCGGCGTCGGCCGAATATTTTACGCCATACTTCGACGCGGTGCTCAGGTCCAGACCGGCCAGCACATCCTGTACCGTCAACTGCACTGTAACTCCGGCGACCAGGTCGTTATACTGCGCCTCCGTTTTGGAGGCGGCATGGGAGTCCACGCTGGCAAAACCAATGGGGGCCGGAGGAGCGACTTCATAACGGAAAGGCCCGAAATCACGGGGAACCCCGGAACTGCCAAAGATATCGTACGGCAGCAGGTGCAGCCAGTTATCAATCTGCACCACGGCCTGCAGAGAGACGGCTGCGGAGGAGGGCATCCACTGGGGCTCTGTGAAGTCCCATGCTTTGGTCGAGGAAATGTCCCAGGCATACCGGTAATAAGCCGCCCCCAGGAAAGCCGAAGAGAAAGTCACGGTGGAGGTGTTATACCAGGCGCCGGTAGACCAGGAAGCGGTTACGTCATCCGCCTGGGCCAGCGTAGAGGCTATTATGGCGTACGGCCCCCCGTTACGCACGTTGCCGGCCATGTCGGTGATGAAGAAGCGTACCTGGTTGGTGGCCCCGCAGGGAGCAACCCCGCCGCAGGTAGCGGTATTGGTGGACGCCCGCAGGTTCAGCACCACCGACAGCGTCTGCAAGGCGGTAGAGCCGTCCGTGCCCGTCATAGTGGCCACGGCCACCGGGGTGAAGGCCCACACATCCGCGTCGCCGGCATAAAAATGCCCGGCGCCGGCGTATAGCCGGCCGTCGTGCGCAGCGAGGGACATGACTGCGTCAAAACCGGCCGCCTGGGAATACAGGCTCCACGCGGAACCGTCATAAGAGTAAATTTCCGCGGCGCGGACGCTGGTGCTGTTATTGCGGGGGTAGCCCTGCCCGGCGTAAAGGCGGCCGCCGGCCACAGCCAGAGCATGAACCACAGAATCCTCTCCATCCCTGCTCAGGGACCAGGAAGCCCCGTTGTATACATAAACATCGCCATTCCCGGAATTCCCCCCCTGGCCCGCGTACAGCCTCCCGTTGTAAACGGCAAGGCAGTGGAAACCATAATAACTTCCGTCATAACTCAACTGCCAGGAGGTACCGTCATAAACGTGTATATCGCCGTCGCCGGAAGTACTGCCGCCAAGGCCGGCATAAAGCCGGCCGTTGTAGGCCGCCAGCGAGTAGACGCTGGCCTTTCCGCTGTCATAAGCTACTGACCAGGAGGTTCCCGTATAGGATAAGACCTTCCCATCCCCGGCGGCACCGCCCTGGCCCGCGTACAACCGGCCATTATAGACCGCGAAGGCGTTCACCGCCAGGGCGCTGGTATAACTGGACGTCCAGGCCGTGCCGTCATACACGTAGATCCCCCCCTGAGAGAACCCGGCATAGAGGCGGTCGTTATAAACGGCAAGTGAGCGCACCTCTGAAGCGGAGCCGTTATAGCTCACTGTCCAAGAGGCGCCGTCGTAAACGTAGATGTCGCCTTCCCCGGTGGCGCTGCCAAAACCTGCGTAGAGCCGCCCTTGATAAACTGCCAGCGCGCTCACCAATTTCTGCGTACCTTCCAGGACCGTCGCCTTGGTGTCAGCGGCCCAGGTGCGGCCGGCGTCAGTTGAATAGAGCGCCCTGAAGCCCCGGCCGGGAGACAGGCCCCAGCCGGGCGCGGCGTAAGAACTCACCATCAGGCCGGAAACGGCGTCCTGCACCGAAACCTGAACGGTAACGCCCGCCAACAGGTCGTTGACCTGGCTTTCCACCAGCAGGATCCCCGCGGAATTCACCGTAGCGAAGGACGAAAGGGTAGAAGAGGACGCGTCGTACCGGAACGGCCCGGCGGCGGAAGGGGCGCCGGAACTGTCGTCCACGGCGTAAGGCAGCAGGTGCACGTACCAGTCCGCCCCGTCGGCGGGCACTCCCAGGGAAAGGGTTCCCGTGGACCATTTGGGTTCCGTAAAATCCCAGGCCCGGGCCGGTCCCGATTGCAGCGCGTAGCGGTAATAGGCCGCGCGGTAGAAAGAAGAGTCGGCCCTGAGCGCCCCACCCGAGTTCCAGATCCCGGTAGAAGGTATGAACACGACCCCGTCTACCGCCGGCAGGCTGGACACTAGCACAGCATAAGGGCCGGCCGAGGCCACGTTGCCAGCCGTGTCCGTGACGAAGAACCTGACCTGGTTGGTGGCCCCGCAGGGAACCGCGCCGCCGCAGGTCTGGGTATTGGTGGAAGCCCGTAAGTCCAGTACGGAGGAAAGGGTTTGCGGAACGGCGGTGCCGTCCGTTCCCGTAAGGGTGGAGACCGCCAGCGGGGAGAAGACAAGAATGTCCCCGTCCCCGGTGTTATTTCCCTGGCCGGCATAGAGTTTCCCGTTATACGCGGCCAGGGAATAGATCTCCTCCTGATCGCCGTTGTACTGCGGAGTCCAGGAAGAGCCGTTCAGGGCGAAGATGTCCCCATAGCCGGTTCCCAGGCCCTGGCCTGCGTAGAGTTTCCCGTTGAAAGCAGCGAGGGATCTCACTTCGGTCCCGACGCCATTTAAACTCATACTCCAGGAGAGGCCGTCAAAAGCGTAAACATCCCCCGCTCCCGCCGCGCCGGCCTGGGCCGCGTAAAGTTTCCCGTCATGAACCACCAGTGCGTAGACGTTGTATTGAGCTCCTTCGAAACTCTTCACCCAGGAAGCCCCGTCGAACACGTACACATCCCCGTCAGTGGAGCTTGTCCCCTGGCCGGCGAACAGTTTGCCGTCATAGACCGCGAGGGCCAGAATATGCTCCTGCGCCCCGTTGTAACTCACGCTCCAGGAGCCACCATTGTAAACCAGCACATCACCGTCACCAGCATTATAACCCTGACCGGCGTAAAGTTTGCCGCCATAGGACGCCAGGGAATAGATCCCCTCTTGGGCGCCGTCGTAGGCGACGGTCCAGGCATGGCCGTCATACACCAGCACGTCACCGTCACCCGCATTATAACCCTGGCCGGCGTACAGCTTGCCGTCATGAACGGCCAGGGCTAAAATGGCGTCCTGCTGGCCGTCATAACTGACCGTCCATGCGCCGCCGTTATACACGTACACGTCGCCATTCCCGCTTGAGCCGCCCTGCCCCGCGTAAAGTTTGCCGTTATAGACCGCCAGGGTATATATGATTTCCCGGGAACCGTTGAAGGACACCGCCGCTCTTTCCGAGGCCCAGGTCTGCCCGGCGTCCCTGGAGAACATCAGGCCGAAAGACCCTGGGTAGCCGGGAACCCCGTAAGGGACGGCCACCGTAGAGACGGCCAGCCCCGAAATTACGTCCTCCACCGTGACCTGCACCGTAACCCCGGAAGCCAGGTCGATGAACTGGCCTTCCGTAAAAGCGCCGCCAGTGGAGCTATAAACCATGAACCCGGAAACCACGGGAGAGGACTTTTCCAACCGGAAGGGGCCCAGGTCCCTGGCGGCGCCTGAACTGTCGAAAATGTCATACGGCAGCAGGTGGAGATACCAGTCGCCGGTCCCGGCCGTGGGGGTGGCGGTCAGCACTCCCGAGGTCCATTGTGGTTCCGAATAGTCCCACTCCCTGGAAGCCGAAGCGTCGAAAGCGTAGCGGTAATAGCGCGCCCCCGAGAAGGGCGAGGTGAAAGTAAAGGAACTGGTATTGTGCCAGATCCCGGTAGACTTCAGCGGGGTAACGTCGTCGGCGACGGCAGGCACGGAAACAAGGGCCGCGTAAGGCCCGGCCACGGCCAAATTGCCGGCGATATCCCTGACCGAGAACTTGAGCTGGTTGGTGGCCCCGCATGGAGCCGCGCCGCCGCAGGTCTGGGTATTGGTGGAGAGCTTAAGCACCGGGGAGACCAGAGAGAAGGTCTCCTCCGCCTGAGAACCGTTCGCCCCGCTCAGGAGCAGTTTGGGGAGGTTGGCGGAGGTGGAATTTGAGACCGTGTACCACGTGACCCCGGCGTCGGTGGAATAATCCGACAAGTACCCCACCACGGACTCCGCGGGGAAGGCGATATCATCCACCCAGCCGGCGTCGCCCCCGGAAACCACGGAGCCGTCCTTTGAATATTCCCAGCGGTAAGTGTGCGCCCCCGACGGCACTGCGAAACTGGCCAGCGTCCAGGAAGTCACACTGCCGCTCCAAGCTCCCTGTTGGACCCCGTCCACATAGAACCGCAGGAAGTCGCAGCAGGACTCCGACTCTACCCGGTAGTAGAACTGGATATTCCCGGCAGACCCCGTCTTGACGGCCTCCATCCAGTTCACTTGAGAATGGTCTATCCAACCGGAACGCCCGGAGTATATCCCGGAATTGGCATAGGATGCGTCGGCGTACCAACTGGAACTGCCGCCCGTGGTAAACCCGGAGGGAAGTGCACCGGTTTCAAACCCTTCCTCCACGGACTGGGTAAACGCCGCCGTGGAATTACTGAGGCCGGAAAGTGAATCCTGCGCCAGCATCTGGAAGGTGACCCCGGAGAGCAGCTGCATGAACTGGGTCTCGGACATGACGCCGCCGGTGGAACTGACCCAGGCATAGGAGGCTACCGTGGGAGAGGTAAGGTCCAGGAGGAAGGGGCCTATGTCCCTGGGCGGGCCGGAAGTGTGCGTGATATTGTACGGCAGCACATGCAGGTACCGGCCACTCCCCTCCGTGGCGTCGACAGACAGGACCCCGGAGGTCCATTGGGGTTCGGAATAGGTCCACTCGTAAGTGGCGGAGGTATCCCACGCATAGCGGTAGTAGAAGGCCTCCCGGAAGTCGGAAGTGAACAGGAAGGGATTGCCGGGGTACCAGGTGCCGGTAGACCGGACCGGGGTAACGTTCTCCGCCAGCGGCGGCACGGAAGTGAGCACCGCGAAAGGCCCGGCTCGCGCGACATTCCCCGCCATATCAGTGGCGAAAACCCTCACCTGGTTGGTGGCTCCGCACGGGGAGACCCCGCCGCAGGTTTCGGTATTGGTAGACAGGGCCAGGGAGGCGGTAGCCGTGACCAGTTCAAAGTTAACGGAACCGTCCTGCCCTGTAACGGTGGAAATGACCGGGAGGATGACGCGCAGGACGTCGCCGTCACCGGCGCTATAGCCCTGCCCGGCGTACAAGGCGCCCCCGTAAGGGACCAGGGAGTAGATAGCTTCCTGGGAGCCGTCGTAAATTCTCCGCCAGGCGGACCCCTCAAAGGCCTGGATATCGCCGCTGTATCCCTGCCCGGCGTACAGCTGTCCGCCGTGGACCGCCAGGGACAGGACCGCTTCCAGCGTGCCGTCATAACTGACGCTCCATGAAGTCCCGTCGTAGGCCAGCACGTCGCCATCCCCGGCGCTGTAGCCCTGGCCCGCGTAGAGTTTGCCGTCATAAACCGCGAGTGCGGTTATCCCTTCCTGCGCGCCGTCATAACTTGTCGTCCAGGCGGTGCCGTCAAAAACCAACACATCCCCGTCGCCTGTGCCGCTCCCCTGCCCCGCGTAGAGTTTGCCGTCGTAAACCGCCAGGGAGTAGATGTACTCCTGCGTGCCGTCGTAACTCACGCTCCAGGAGGTCCCGTCATAAACCAGCACATCCCCGGCCCCCGAAGCGTTGCCCTGGCCGGCGTAGAGGCTTCCGTTGTAGACGGCCAAGGCGAAGATCTCCGACTGTTCCCCGTCGTAAACGATAGTCCAGGCGGAGCCGTTGTACACATAGATGTCCCCCTCCCCTGAATCGTTGCCGAAACCGGCATAAAGTTTGCCGTCGTAAACTGCCATGGAGTCCACAGTGTCGGCGTAGCCTTCGAAAGTCTTTTGCCAAGTGGCGCCGTTGAACACATATATGTCTCCATCGCTGCTGCCGTTGCCCTGGCCCGCGTAAAGCTTGCCGTTGAAGACGGCCAGCGAAGAGATAGTCTCCTGCAGGCCGTTGTAGCCCGCTGACACGCTGGCCTCTCCCCAGGACGCTCCGGCGGTGGTGGAATAGATGACCGAGAAGCCGCCAGGGAGAACGGGGATCTCGACAATACGCGCGTAAGTACTGACCGCCAGGCCGGAGAGCACGTCTCGCACGTTCAACTGCATGGTGACCCCGGCCAGCAGGTCGTTGAACTGGGTCTCCCCGATGACGCCGCCGGTGGAACTGAACGTTCGGAAGTCGGAGGATTCAGGCGGGGTAGTGTCGAAGAAGAACGGGCCGATGTGCCGGTCGGTCCCGGAACTGCCGGCGATATTGTAGGCGACCACGTGCAGGTACCAGTTATTAGCCTCGGAGGAGGCCGTGAGCTGCAGCGGCCCCGGCAGCCACTGGTCCTCCGCTCCGGTCCACTCGTGCCCGGCCGAGTTATCCCATACGTAGCGGTAGTACGCGGCCGCGGTGAAGCCGGAAGAGAAAGTAAACCCGGAGTTGGGATACCAGGAGGAGGTGGACTTCAGGGAGACTATCTCGTCCGGGACGGCGGCCGCGGCCGCCAGGACCGCGTAGGGGCCGGCCGCCACCACGTTGCCGGCCCGGTCGGAGGAGAAGAACTTCACCTGGTTCGTGGCGCCGCAGCCGGCGGTCCCGGCGCAGGTCTCGGTATTGGTAGAAAGCGCCAGGTCCAGTATAGCGGAAAGGGACTCAAGACCGACGGAGCCGTCTGCGCCGGTACCCGTGGAGAATGAAACGGGAGAGAAGGCCAGCACATCCCCGTCCCCGGGTGTACTGCCCTGACCTGCGTAAAGCTTTCCGGCGTAAGCGGCCAGAGAGTATATGTATTCCTGCGGGCCGTCATAGCTCCGGGACCAGCCGGCGCCGTTAAGGACCAGGATGTCGCCGGCGCCGGTGACATAGCCCTGCCCGGCGTAAAGTTTACCGTTATAGACCGCCAGGGAGTATATCGTCTGCTGCGCGCCGTCATAGCTGACGGCCCAGGAAACACCGTCATAAACCAGAACATCTCCGTCGCCTGTGCCGCTTCCCTGACCGGCGTACAGTTTGCCGTTATACGCCGCCAGCGAGTATATAGCTTCCTGCGGCCCGTCGTAGTTCAGGCTCCAGACAACTCCGTCAAAGACGAAGACGTCGCCGCCGCTCTGGCCGGCATAGAGCCTGCCGTCATAGACCGCCAGCGCATATACCGCAGCCTGCGCTCCGTTGTAGCTCAGGAGCCAGGAAGCCCCGTCATAAACGAGGACGTCGCCATCGCCGGAGCCGTTGCCCTGGCCGGCGTACAGGCGGCCACTGTAAACCGCCAGCGAATGTATCGTTTCCTGCGCGCCGTCATAGCTCAGGCTCCAGGAGGAGCCGTCGAATACCAGCACGTCCCCATCCCCCGTGTCGTAGCCCTGGCCGGCGTATAGCTTGCCGTTGTAAACCGCCAGGGCATACATCACTTCATGTGCGCCGTCATAACTCAGCGTCCAGGAAGAACCGTCATAAACGAAAATGTCTCCGGAGGCAGAGCCCACCCCCTGACCGGCGTATAACTTCCCGTTATAAACAGCCAAGCAGGAAATATATTCCCGCGCGCCGTTCATGGAAACCGACATATTTTCGGACAGCCAGGTACGGCCCGCGTTTTTGGAATAGAGTACCCCGAACCCGCCAGGAGGGGCTATTCCCTCCCCGGGCACGCCCCAGGAACTCACCAGCAGACCGGAAAGCGCGTCCTGCACGTTTATCTGGACGGTCACCCCGGCGGCAAGGTCGTTAAACTGCGTCTCGGACATGTACCCGCCGGTGGAATTGAGCGTAAAGAACCCTGAAACGGCCGGGGAACTGGCCTCGAAGAGGAAGGGCCCGATGTGCCGCTCCGGGCCGGAACTGTCCGCCACGTTATAGGGGAGGAGATGGAGGTAGAAATTGTCCCCGGACACCGGAGCCTGAACCGACAGGGCACCCGGGAACCACTGGGGTTCCGCGTAGGTCCAGGTATAGGCCGCCGAGGCGTCCCAGGCGTACCGGAAGTACGACGCCGCGCTGAACGCGGAAACGAACGTGAAACTGCTGGTATTGTACCAGGTCGCGGTGGACTTTGAGGAAACAACGTCGTCGGCATACGGTTCCGGGGAGGCGAGCACGGCGTAGGGGCCGGCAGCGAGCAGGTTCCCGAGCGTGTCCATGGCGAAGAATTTTATCTGGTTCGTAGCGCCGCAGGGGGAGACTCCGCCGCAGGTCTGCGTGTTGGTGGAAGGCGCCAGTGTAAGAACGGCCGAAAGTGTTTCCAGCGAGGTGGCGCCATAAGATCCGGTCATTGTGGATACCGCCAGCGGCACCAGTTTCAGCACGTCGCCGTCCCCCGCCCCGTTGCCCTGGCCGGCGTAAAGATTGCCGTTATATTCCGCGAGCGAATAGATCTCTTCCTGGGAGCCTACGGCGCCACCGAACCAGGAGGCGCCGTCATAAACGTACACCATCCCCGACGTAGCGGCCAGGCCGGCGTAGAGAAGCCCGTTATGCACCGCCAGGGACCTCACGTACCCCTGGGTACCGTCGTAACCCGTGCCCCAGGCGGCGCCGTCAAAAACCAGCACATCCCCGTCCCCGGCACCATTGCCCTGCCCGGCGTACAGTTTACCGTTGTAAACCGCAAGGGCGTTTATCCCCTCTTGGGCACCGTCGTAAGTGAGGGTCCAGGAGGCCCCGTCGAACACGTACACGTCCCCGCTGCCGGTGTAATAGCCCTGCGCCGCGTAGAACTTCCCGCCGTATTCCGCGAAACTGAGGAAGGCTTCCTTAGCCCCGTTATACGACAGGGACCAGGAAGCCCCGTCGAAGACGTAGATATCGCCTGCGCCGGTACCGCCGCCCTGGCCGGCGTAAAGTTTGCCGTTGTAGACTCCCAGAGCGTAGACCCCTTCCTGGCTCCCGTCAAAGCTGAGCGTCCAGGAGGACCCGTCGTAAACATAAACGTCCCCGCCGCCGCTGGTGGTTCCCATGCCGACATAGAGTTTGCCGTTGTATACGGCGAAGGAGTGCGCCCCGCGCTGCGGGCCGTCGAAGGCCGTGGCCCAGGAGGCGCCGTCGAAAACAAATACGTCCCCGTCCCCGGTATCCCACCCCTGCTGGCCGGCATAGAGCTTGCCGTTGTACACCCCCATCCCCTTTATGTATTCCTGCGTGCCGTCGAAACTGAGCGACATGGAGTCAGTGACCCAGGAAGCCCCGGCGTTCTTGGAATAGATGACCCCGAAACCGCTGAAGGCGGACGTCGCCACGGCGAGGCCGGAACCGAGGTCCTGCACGCTCAACTGCACGGTAACCCCCACGGCCAGGTCATTGAATTGGGATTCGGACATCAGCCCACCGGTGGAACTGACGCTGGCGAAAGCCGAGGCCGCAGGAGGACTGGCATCAGACCGGAAAGGGCCGAGGTCCAGTGAAGTTCCGGAGCTGTCGAGCACGTTATAGGGAACGGCGTGCAGGTAGTAGTCGGCGCCGTCAGAGACCGCCTGCATGGAGATGGAGGCGCTGGAAGCCAGCCATTGCGGCTCAGTGAAAGTCCAGGCATAGGACGGAGAATTGTCCCAAGCGTAGCGGTAGTAGGCGGCGTGACGAAAATCGGAGGTGAAGGTGAAGGTGCTGGTAGTATACCACGCCCCGGTGGACCTGGCGGGCGTGATATCCCCTGCGTCCGGCGGTGGGGCGGCTATCAGGGCATAGGGCCCGGCGGTGCGGACGTTCCCCGCCATATCGGCAGCAGAGAATTTCACCTGGTTGGTGGCGCCGCACGGGGTGACGCCGCCGCAGGTCTGCGTATTGGTGGATTGTACCAGCGGCAGGTTATAAACAGTAAGCGTTTCGAGGGCTGTTGATCCTTCCGCCCCGGAAAGTGCCACGTACGGACCGGTCGCAGGAACTGTGCTGACCACATAAGACCATCCACCGCCCGCATTAACGGAATAAGCGGCGGAAAAGGCCGTGGAGTTTTCCTCGGCGCCAAGGCTCACGGAGGGCTCAGGTGAAGCGTACTGACGGACTCTGATCCAGTCCAGAGCGAAACCTCCGGAGTCGCTGTCCACGTCCCCCATCCTGAACGAGGCGGGAGAAGAGAAAGTATTGGTGTAATTCCAGGTGCCGCAGTATTCATTTATGGTCTGGCTGCCCGGAAGGATGGTCGCATACCCATTATACCAGGCTGTATTGGAACAGCCCGCGTCTGACATTAAATTCGTGCCAGAAACGGTGTACAGCGTGTCAGTATCCCCGGCTCCCCTTATTGAAAAATCCACGATAGAGGGCAGAGCGAGCCCGTCCAGCTGCAGATAATAGGCTGTGCTGCCATTGAACCAGGCCTCTCCGCCAGACAGGGAATAGTAACTAGCCGTTATAGCCGCATGGAGGGACGTGTCAGAAAAGTCCTCGTAGACCGGGAACGTGGCGGAGGCGTTGCTCTCGGAAGCTACGGACCCGTTGCCGTAAGAAAGGGTTACCACCTTGCCGCCAGCCGGCACAGAAGGGACTTTCACCCAGACCCTGGTGGAAGAAGTATTGCAGCCGGATTCCAGCCAGTAACTTAACCCGGTAACCCCGTCCTCGTCAGTGAACCGTATGTCGGCGCAATCTGACCGCAATTTAAAGCCGGCAATAAGGTCCGCGGTGTTAAAGGTCAAAAGGAACTGATAGTCCGTCACTGCAGTCCCTGAGTTGGTGAGGGTTATAGGCCTTTTGTACGACATGCCGGTAGCGCCGCTTTCGTAGATCAGGCCGCTCAATACATCCTGAACATCCATCTGGGCCGTTACCGCGTCCATCAGGTCGTTCGGCTGCGCCTCGGACAACGCTCCGGCGGTGGAATTGAAATGACGGTAGTTCGAGGCCGCAGGCAGGGTGGCGTCCACCTTGAAAGGCCCTATATCCCTGACGGTGCCGGAGGAATCCAGGGCATTGTATGGCAGCACATGCAGGTACCAGTCCGCATCCGAGGCGGTCATGACCAGCGGCCCAGGGCTCCAGACCGACTCCGAGAAGTTCCAGACATACGTGGGAGAGTTGTCCCAGACATACCTGTAGTAGGCCGCGGAATTGAACCCGGAAGTGAAGGTCACTGCGGAGGAGGAGATCCAGGTGCCAGTAGAATGATCCGCCGTCACCTCATCGGCGCTTATGGGCGGGATCACGATGGCCGCGTACGGGCCGGCGGAAGCGACATTCCCGGCGAGGTCGGTGGCGAAGAACCTGACCTGGTTGGTGGCCCCGCACGGGGAAACCCCGCCGCAGGTCAGGACGTTGAGGGAAGGCCGCAGGTTAAGGACGGCGGAAAGCGTCTCCGGCGCCGCGGAGCCGTCGCTCCCGGTCATGGTAGAGACTGCCAACGGCGACAATTGAAGGACGTCGCCGTCCCCGGTGCCGCTGCCCTGGCCGGCATAGAGTTTCCCGTTGTAAACGGCGAGGGCGCTTATGTATTCCTGGGCCCCGTCGAAGACCTTGGTCCAGGTGCCGCCATCCAAGACATACACATCCGCGTCACCGGTGCCGCTGCCCTGGCCGGCATAGAGGCGGCCATTAAAAACCACAAGCGAATCCAGGTACTCCTGGACCCCGTCGAGGCTGAGGGTCCAGGAACTGCCGTTAAACACGTAAATGTTGCCGTCCCCCGTGCCACTGCCTTGCCCTGCGTACAACTTGCCGTTGTATACCGCGAGCGAATAGACGTATTCCTGTGAACCGTCAAAATCAAGCGTCCAGGAAACACCGTCGAACGCATATACGTCGCCGTCGCCGCTGCCGTTGCCCTGGCCAGCGTACAGTTTACCGTTATAAGCGGCGAGCGAGTTGATATATTCCTGGGAACCGTCAAAACTCCGGGTCCAGGAGACCCCGTCGAACATGTACACATCTCCACCGCCAGCGCTGCCCCCCTGGCCGGCGTAGAGTTTTGAGCCGTATACCGCCAGCGAATAAATGCCCTCCCGCGCGCCGTCATAACTCAGGGTCCAGGAAGCGCCGTCAAAAACATATACGTCGCCGTCGCCGGTGTTGCTGCCCTGACCGGCATACAACTTGCCGTTATAAACCGCCAGAGCAGTTATGCTCTCCTGTGCCCCGTCAAAGGAAATGGCCCAGGAATTTCCGTCATAGACGTACACGTCGCCATCCCCGCTACCGCTGCCCTGGCCGGCGTAGAGTTTGTCCTTATACACCGCCAAGGAATAAATATATTCCTGAGAGCCGTTGAAACTGACGTTGGAAGTCAGGCCGGACCAGTTAGCGCCGGCGTCCGTGGAATAGATGACGGAGAAACCGCCCGGAGCGAAGACCCCATCCCCGGGGACCGCGAACGTGCTTATCAACAGGCCGGAAACGATGTCTTGCACGGTTAACTGAACCGTAGCGCCGGAAACCAGGCTTATGGACTGGCCCTCGGACATGACGCCGCCCGTGGAACTTATGGTGCGGAAATCGCTCGCGGCAGGTGAATTCCTGTCCAGGTTGAAAGGGCCGGAATGCAGCGGGGTGCCTGAACTGCCTGTTACATTGTAGGGAAGCACATGCAGGTACCAATTGCCGTCGGTAATGGCCGAGGCTGTCAGGAGGCCGCCTCCCCACTGAGGCTCGGAGTAGGACCAGGAGTGCCCGGAGGAATTATCCCAGGCGTACCGGTAGTAAGCCGCGTTGGAGAACTCGGAAGCGAACCCGAAGGTCCCGGTGCTGTACCAGACCCCGGTGGACCGCAGCGGGGTCAGGTCCGCGAACGGGGTGCTGGAAACTATGACAGCGTACGGACCCGCCACGCGGACGTTGCCGGCCAGGTCAGAGGCCAGGAACTTGACCTGGTTGGTGGCGCCGCACGGGTAAACCCCGCCGCAGGTCTCGGTATTGCTGGACGCCCGCAGTGAAACCACCGAGGAAAGTGTCTGGGGAGCTACCGTGCCGTCAGTTCCCGTGATGGTAGAGACCGCGAGAGGCGTAAAGCGCAGAACGTCCCCGTCTTCCCCGGTATCCCCCTGGCCGGCGAACAAGGCGCCGTTGTAGGCGGTCAACGCCTGCAGAGCCTCCTGAACGCCGTCATGCGTTCTCGTCCAAACATTCCCGTCTGAGATATAAAGGTCGGCGTCGCCGGAAACATTGCGCTGAACGGCGTACAACAGCCCGTTATAGGACGCCAGGGAGAGTATCCCTGTGCCCTCCCCGTCAAAAACCTGTGTCCAGGAGGTCCCGTCAAAGGCGTAGACATCGGCGTCGCCCTCCACCCCGCCCTGGCCGGCGTAAAGTTTGCCGTCGTGAACGGCCAGCGACATCATGGAAGGGCGCGTACCGTCGTGACTCACGCTCCAGCTGGTCCCGTCGTAGACGAAGACATCGCTGGTGGGATTGCCGTCAAGCCGGCCGTTGCCGGCGTAGAGTTTACCATTGTACACGGCCAGGGCCCAGATGACCTCGTTGCCGCCGTAATAGCTCTGGGCCCAGGACGCGCCGTCGTAAACGTAGATGTCGCCCTCGCCCGAGCTGCCGTATCCCATGCCGGCGTAAAGCTTGCCGTTGTAGGAGGCCAGCGACTGCACCCTGTCGTAGATGCCGTTGTAGCTAAGGGTCCAGGAAGCGCCGTCGAAGACATAAACATCGCCGCCGTCATCCCCCGAGTAGAGTTTTCCGTTGTGGACCGCCAGAGCCCGGATGTACTGATTGGAGCCCGAGTAGCTCACGCTCCAGGAAGCGCCGTCGAAAACCAACACGTCCCCGTCAGTGGAATTCGCCCCGCCTGCGCCGGCATAGAGCTTGCCGTTGTAGACGGCCATGGCGTAGATACCGGTGGTGAGGCCGTTATAACTTACAGAGACCGAATCCGTGGCCCAGGTCTGGCCGGCGTCCTTGGAGAAGATGACCCCGAAACGGCCGGGAGCGAGGCCGCTTTCCAGCAGGGAGGCCGCCGTGCTCACCGCGAGCCCGGAAACGAGGTCCTGGACGCCTATCTGCACCGTTACCCCCGACGTGAGGTCGTTCAACTCCCCCTCCGCGAGGACGCCCCCCGTGGAGTTATAGTTCAGAAAGCCGGAAGCCGTGGGAGAACTCGGGTCGAAGCCGAAGAAGCCTATGTCGCGCGGAGTCCCGTAATTATCCCAGATGTTATACGGCAGTACGTGGAAATACCAGGCGCCGGGGGCCGGGGCAGGGAAGTTCAATGCCCCGGGCGTCCACAAAGTTTCCGTATAGGTCCAGGCGTGCGAAGCGGAATTGTCCCAGACATACCGGTAGTAAGAGGCGAGGTTGAAGTCAGAGGCGAAAGTTACCCCGCCGCTCTTGTTCCAGACTCCGGAGGACCGGGAAACCGTCACCCCTGCCGCGGAGGGCGGCGGCACCGCTATCACCGCGTAAGGGCCGGTCATGAGCGTATTACCGGCGCGGTCCATGGAGAAGAAGCGCACCTGGTTGGTGGCTCCGCAGGGATAAGAGCCGCCGCAGACCTGGGTACTGGTGGAGGAATTGAGCGACAGCACGGCCGAAAGGACCTGGGGAGACGTGCTGCCGTCCGTCCCCGTCATGGAGGAAACCGCCACGGGGGTAAGTTTAAGCACGTCTCCGGGCCCCGTATCCTCCCAGTAAAGCCCCTTGCCCGCATAAAGGTTGTTATTGTAGCTTGCCAGCGCGGTTATACCCTTGCCGGAACCGTCATAGACCCGGAACCAGGAGGCGCCGTCGTAGACATAGATATCGTCGTAACCGGAAGTGTAGTAGGCCCCGGTACCGGCGTAAAGTTTGCCGTTGTTCACGGCCAGGGAAAGCACGGACTGCGCCGGGGCGGACGGCACCGCCGACCAGGAAACGCCGTCGAAAACCTTGATGCCTCCGGAAGTGCCGTAATAATCGCCGTAGCCGGCGTAAAGTTTGCCGTCATAAACCGCCAGCGAGTAGACATTATCCGCCGCGGTGATATGGGAGAGCGTCCAGGAAATGCCGTCGAATGAGTAGATGTCCCCGGACACGCTTCCCTCGCCGGCGTAAAGCCGTCCATTATAGACCGCCAGCGCCTTTATCCCCTCGTCCGTTCCGTTGAAACTGAGTTGCCAGGAACTGCCGTCGAAAACGTAAATATCGCCGTCCCCGGCACTCCCGTCTCCCTGGCCGGCGTACAATTTCCCGTTGTAAACCGCCAGGGAAGTTATGGCGTACCCGGGAGCGTCGAAACTCAGGGTCCAGGAAGTGCCGTCAAAGACGTAGACCGCGCCTTGTGAATCCGACCAGGAGGACTGTCCGGCGTAAAGTTTGCCGTTGTAAACCGCCATGGAAACTATCCCGGCGGCGGTGCCGTTGAAACTCATGTTCCAGCTCGTGCCGTCGAACACGTAAATGTCGCCGAGCCCGTTGTAGAACCTCTGTCCGGCGTAAAGTTTCCCGCCATAGACCGCGAGGGAATCCATATTGGCGTAAGAACCGTTGAAGGAAATAGCGGAAGTCTCCGAACTCCAGGTCTGGCCCGCGTCCTTGGAGACCATCGCCCCGAAACCGCCAGGGTAGCCGATCAGCGCGGAAGGAACGGCGGCCGTGGTGACTACGAGGCCCGAAAGCAGGTCCTGCACCGTTATCTGCACCGTCACCCCGGAAACAAGGTCGTTGAATTGGCCTTCGCCTATGATTCCGCCGGTCGAGCTGTAACTCAAGAAAGCGGACTCCGCGGGCAAAGAAGCGTCAAAAGAGAACGGTCCAAGGTCGCGCGGCGGCCCGGAACTGTCGGTCAGGTTATACGGCAGCACATGCAGGTAGTATTGCGCCCCTTCGGTAACCGCCTGGAGGGACAGGACAGGGACCGAACCCAACCACTGGGATTCCGCGTAAGTCCAGGCATAAGAAGCTGAGGTATCCCAGGCGTAGCGGTAATAGGACGAAAGGCCGAAATCGGAGCTGAAGGAGAACTCCGGGAGGTCATGCCAGGTCCCGGTGGATTTCAAAGCCCGCACGGAGGCGGCGGAAGGCGTGGTGGAGGCTATGACCGCGTAAAGCCCGGATACCCTGATGTTGCCCGCCGTGTCGGTGGCGAAGAATTTCACCTGATTGCGGGCGCCGCACGCCGCGGCTCCGGCACAGGTCTCGGCCGTGGGGGAAAGGCGCAGTTCCGGCAGCACCGCGGAGATGGTCTGCGAGGCCGTGCTGCCGTCGGCCCCGGTCGCCGTAGAAACGGCAACCGGGGAAAAGACCATGACATCCCCCCCGGCGGCTGAACCGGCGTATAACTTGCCGTTATACGGCGCCAGCGAGACGGCCGACAGAGAGTTATAAACCTCCCAGCCGGCGCCGTAATAGACATAAACACCCCCGCCGTTGGTAGCGGCGTAAAGCCTGCCATTGTACACTGTCAGCGCCTTGACGCTGTAAACGGCGTTGTCCGGAGCGTCAAAAGCCAGACTCCACGAGGTGCCGTCATACACATAAACATCGCCGTCATCGTCGGTACCGGCCTGACCGGCATATAGTTTCCCGTTGTAGGCGGCCAGGGAAGCTATCCCCGTGGCTGTGCCGGCAAAACTGGTGGTCCAGGCCACACCGTCATAGACCAGCACGTCGCCATCGCCACTGGAGTCCCCGGACTGCCCTGCGTAGAGGCGCCCGTCGTAAGCGGCCAGAGCGAGGATCTCCTTGCGCGAACCGTCGTAACTCAGTTCCCACTTGGCGCCGTCGAAAACGTAGACATCGCCGCGGGAAATGTCGCTGCCCATGCCGGCGTACAGGCGGCCTGCGTAAACGGCGAAAGACTTTACCGAGCTTGAAAGGCCGTCGTAACTAAGACTCCAGGCGCTCCCGTTGAACACCATCACGTCACCGGCGGAGCCGCTCCCGCTCAGGCCCGCGTAGAGTTTGCCGTCATAGACCGCGAGGGAGCAGATTTCACTGGCCGAACCGTCGTAACTCAGGCTCCAGGACGAGCCGTCGAACACATAGACATCCGCGTTGCCGGAGCTATAGCCGAAACCGGCGTAGAGTTTGTTCCCGTAGGCGGCCAGGGAGGCGATGCGTGTGGCGGAAGCGCTATGATAACTGACCGCCGACGCCGCCGAAAGCCAGGTAGCGCCGGCATCATTGGAATAGACAGCCCCTACCCCGCCCGGGCCGAACGGCGCCCCGCCCGGCACCACCCAGGTGCTGACCAGCAGGCCGGCGAGCGCGTCCTGCACCGTCAGCTGGGCCGTGACCCCGGCGAGAAGCGTTGTTACCTGCCCTTCGGAAAGGAAGCCCCCCGTGGAACTTCTGGTACCGAACGAGGACGCCACCGGGGAGGAGAAATCAACCTGGTACGGCCCCAAGGCGCGGGCGGAGCCATAAGTGCCGGCCGCGTCGTAAGGCAGCACGTGCAGATACCACTGCGAGCCGGCGGAAGCGGAGAGCGTCAGGGCGGCGCTGTCCCAGACCGGCTCTGAGTAAGTCCAGGAATGCGAAGGAGAATTGTTCCAGGCATAGCGGTAATAAGCGGCGCCGAGGAATCCGGAACTGAAAGGGAAGGAGACCGTATTGTACCAGGTTCCGGTGGACTTTCCGCCAGCGACCTCCGCCGCGGAAGGCGTAGTAGAGACCAGAACCGCGTAAGGCCCCGCCGCCGCCACGTTACCGGCCAGGTCGGTGGAGAAGAACTTTACCTGGTTAGTAGCGCCGCAGGACTGGATCCCGGCGCAGGTCTGGGTATTGGACGAAACCCGCAACGACCCGAGCACGGAGGAGATGGTCTGCTGGAGCTGGGTACCGTTGGTCCCGGTCACGGTGGAGACCGTAGCCGGGACAAAAGACCAGACCCGGTTATCCAGGTATGCCCCGCCTCCGGCGAACAATTTGCCGTCAAAGGCGGCGAGGGCGTAGACGGTCTGGAAACCGGTGCCGTAAGCCAGGCTCCAGGTGGAGCCGTGCATTACAAAGATATCGCCGCCGGAAGTGCCGGCGTAAAGAGCGCCGCTATAAGGCGTCAGCGAATAAACCCCCTCGGAAGGTCCGTCCAGCGCAAGCGACCACGCGGTTCCGTCGAAGGCATAGATGTCGCCCTGGCCGGAGCTGCCGGCAAACCCGGCGTAAAGTTTGCCGTTATAGACAGCCAGGGATTCCACCGCGTAGGAAGAGGAATCATAACTGAGGGTCCAGGAAGTCCCGTCGAAAACATAAACGTCGCCGTAGCCGCCAGACCCGGTAAAGCCGGCATACAGACGCCCATTATAGGAAGCGAGGGAATCCACGCAGTAGGAGCCGGCCCGCTCAAAGACCTTCACCCAGGAAGTGCCGTCGAAGGAGTAGATAACGCCCTTGCCGGAGGAGTCGTCGAGACCGGCGTAGAGTTTCCCGTTATGTTCCGCCAGGGATTCTACCTGGTAGCCGCCCCCGTCATAGCTCAAGGCCCAGGAAGCCCCGTCGAAAGCATAGACATTGCTATCGCCGTAATTCCCGCCCTGGCCGGCGTAAAGTTTACCGTTATAGACGGCCAGCGCGTGCACGCCGCCGTACGAAGGCTGGAAGCTCGTGGTGAAAGAAGTCCCGTTCAGGTAACTTACGCCGGTAAACCCGCTCCCGTTGGTATGCTGGGAGGCGTACAGTTTGCCGTTGTACTGGGCGAAATCCAGAACATAGTAGCCGTACGACATGGAGTAACTCGCGTTCCACTTCAGCGGCGCGGCCCAGGTGCGCCCGGCGTCCCGTGAATACACGGCGCTGAACCCTCCCGGAGAGAAGAGCGCCCCGCCCGGGGTCGCCGCGGTGGTAACCAGCAGGCCCGAGAGGACGTCCTGCACGTCTATCTGCGCTGTGGCTCCGGAGAGCAGGTCGTTGAACTGGGTTTCGCCTAGGACGCCGCCGGTAGAACTGTAGCTGCGGAACCCGGAAACCGCAGGGGACGAGAGATCGCACATATAGGGCCCCAGGTCCCTGGCCGGGCCGGGGTTGTCCTCCAGGTCGTAAGGCAGGACATGCAGGTACCAGGAGGCCCCTGCCTCCGGGAAGATGGTGAGCGATCCCGGCATCCACATGTCCTCGGTATAAGTCCAGGAATGAGTAGGAGAGGAGTCCCAGGCGTACCGGTAGGCCACCGCTTCGGCAAAACCGGAGGTGAAGACGAAGGCTCCGCTGCTGTACCAGACCCCGGTGGATTTAGAGGTGGCCACCTCCACGGCGGTGGCCGGCTTGACGCCTACCATGGCATACGGCCCTATCTCGGCTACGTTGCCGGCCAGGTCGGTGGCGAAGAACCTGACCTGGTTGGTGGCGCCGCACGGGGCCACGCCTGCGCAGGTCTCGGAATTAGTGGAGATGGCCAGATTTATCTGTGAAGTGAACAACTGCTGCGAAACGGTTCCGTCCGTGCCGGTAAGGGTGGAAACGGCTACAGGGGAGAACGCCTGGATATCTCCGGACCCTGTGGAACCTGCCTGCCCGACATAAAGCTTGCCGGCATATGCGGCCATGGCCCAGGCATACTGAGAGGCCCCGGTGTAACTCGCTGTCCAACTGCTGCCGTTAAAAACATACAACGAGCCGCCGGAGTAGCCGGCATACAGTTTTCCGTTATAAACGCCCAGGGAGTACGCAGCCACGCTCTCATCGAAGCTTTTCGACCAGGTGGAGCCCTCCAGCGAATAGATGTCCCCGGCCCCGGTGCCGTCCCCTTGTGTCGCGTAAAGCTTGCCGTCGTAAACCTGCAGATCGGTTATGGAGTTGGACGGGCCGTTATAGCTCCTGGTCCAGGCGGCGCCGTCGAAGACATACACGTCGCCCCAGCCTGTACTGCTCTGCTGGCCGGCGTAAAGTTTGCCGTTATAGACCGCGAGGGAACGGAAACCGTTCAGCGTGCCGTCGTAACTTATTGTCCAGGAGACGCCGTCGAACACGTAAACGTCCCCGCCGTACAGTGTGGCCGCGTAGAGTTTATCCCCGTATACGGCCATGTCGTACACGTAGGCCGCCGGCGCGTTGGCGGTGGTAGTCCAGGACGCCCCGTCGAAGACATAGAGAAGAGAGGCGGTGGTCAGGCCCGCGTAGAGCTTGCCCCGGTATTCTACGAGAGAAGTCACGGTATCGGCGGCGCCGTTATAGTTCAGGCTCCAGGAGGCCCCGTCGAAAACGTAAATATTACCGTCCCCGGCGCCGGAGCCCTGCCCAGCGTAGAGTTTCCCCTTATATACGGCCAGCGCGTAAATGCCTTCCTGGGCGCCGTCGTAACTGAGCGCCATATTGTCGGTGACCCAGGTCTGGCCGGCGTTGTTGGAATAGATGGCCCCGAAGCCTCCCGGGGGATAGAGGGCCCCGCCAGGAACGGCCGAAGTGCTCAGCAGCAGACCGGAAAGCGCGTCCTGCACGTTGATCTGCACCGTAACGCCCGAAAGCAGGTAGGTAGACTGCCCCTCGGAGAGCACCCCGCCGGTGGAACTAATAAAGGAGAACACGGAAGGCGCAGGCGGCTGCTGATCGGAGCGGAGGGGCCCGATAGCCCTCGGAGTCCCGGAACTGTCGGAGACATTATGCGGCAGGACATGGAGATACCACTCCCCCGGAGAGGAGGAGAGGACCAGCGTGCCGGAAGACCAGACCGTCTCCGAATGGGTCCAGGTGTAGGACGGAGAGCCGGTGAAAGCGTAGCGGTAATAGGCGGCCGTCGGGAAGGCCGAGGTGAAACTGAAAGTGCTGACATTATGCCAGACACCCGTAGATTCGAACGGAACGACATCGTTAGCGTCCGGAGTGGCGGAAACCAGGACGGCGTAAGGTCCTGCCGTGCGTACATTGCCGGCCATGTCCGTGGCGAAGAACTTAACCTGGTTGGTGGCCCCGCACGGAGAAACCCCGGCGCAAGTCTGGGTATTGCTGGAGAAGCGCAGGTCCAGCACGGCGGATATCGACTCCGCAGAGAGGCTGCCGTCCGACCCGGTCATAGTGGAAACGACTGGCGGAGAGAAAACGAGCACGTCCCCGCCGGAGCCGTCGTTCTCCTGGCCGACATACAATTTGCCGTTATACGCCGCAAAAACCCCCAGGGTTTCGGCCGTGCCCCCGTATACAAGGGTCCAGGTAGACCCCTCGAACACATACAGATCCCCGTCTCCCTCGCTATTGCCATCCAGGCCGGCATAGAGCTTGCCGTTGTAGGAATAGAGGGCCCCCACGCTGCCGTAAGGCCCGCGGAAACTCCTGGTCCAGGCAGTACCGTTGAATTCCCAGATATCTGCGTTGTTCCACCCGTGACCGGAGTAAAGTTTACCGTTATGCACCGCGAGCGCCGTCCCCCCGGTGTCGGCACTGTCAAAACTAAGACTCCAGGAGGCCCCGTCGAAAACATAGACGTCGCCGTAACCGGTGAGGCCGCCTGTCTGGATGGCGTAAAGCTTTCCGTCATAGACGGCCAACGCCCTCATGCCGTAGGTGGAAGCGGAGGTGTACACTTTGGTCCAGGAGGCCCCGTCGAACGAGTAAACCCCTCCGGGACCGCCGCCTGACATGTAATAGGCGGCGGCGTAAAGTTTGTCCCCGTACGGGGTGAGGCTCACCAGGCTAAGTCCGGATGGGCCGTCATAAATAAGGCTCCAGGCAGAACCGTCAAAAACCCGCATATCACCGGAAGAGCGCTCGCCCGCGTAAAGTTTGCCGTTATACTCTCCCAGGCTGCAGATACCGCTGTTGGCGCCGTCATAGCTCAGTGTCCAGGAGGCCCCGTCGTAAACGAAGATGTCCCCATAACCGGCGCCGTTGCCGTACTGCCCCGCGTAAAGTTTCCCTTTGTACACGGCAAGCGCGGTCATGCCCCAGTAAGAACCGTCCAAGCTGATAGCCGCCGTTTCCGTAAGCCAGGTCTTACCCGCGTCCTTGGAATACATGACCCCGAAGCCGCCAGGCCCGTAGGCAAATCCCCCCGGAATTCCCCAGGTGCTGACCAGCAGGCCGGAGAGCGCGTCCTGCACGTTCACTTGCACGGTCACCCCGGAGATAAGGGTGTTGATCTGCCCCTCGGACAGAAAGCCGCCGGTGGAACTTACGCTGCCGAAAGAAGACCCCGCAGGCATGACCGCGTCGGTCTGGTAAGGGCCAAGCGTGCGCGGCGTGCCGTAAGTCCCCGCGGCGTCATACGGCAGCACATGCATGTACCACTGCAGGCCGCCCGAGGCCGCAACCGTCAGAGCCCCGGAAGACCACGCGGCTTCGGAATAGGTCCATACGTGGGTCGGGGAATTATCCCACACATAGCGGTAATAGGCCGTCCTGGAGAAGGAGGAAGCGAAGGTAAAACTGCTGGTGTTGTGCCAGGCGCCGGTCGATTTCCCGCAGGCGACATCCTGCGCGGTAGGGGTAGTGGAAACAATAACCGAGTACGGCCCTGCCGACATTATATTCCCGGCGCGGTCAGTGGCGTAAAACTTCACCTGATTGGTGGCCCCGCAGGAAGCAGCGCCGGCGCAGGTCTCGGTGTTGGAAGAAACGCGCAGGTCCACCACCGCGGAGAGGGTCTGAGGGGTAATAGTTCCATCGACCCCGGTCATGGTGGAAACCAGCGCCGGGACATAGGTAAGTATATAGCCGTCGCTGCCGCTCACGCTCCATCCTGCGTACAGTTTCCCGTTGTAGGCGGCCAGTGAATAGAACGAATATCCCCCCTCATCGACAACAACGTCCCAGGTGGAAGAGGTGACGTCATACAATTGGCCGCCGTAACCGGCGGCATAAAGGCGACCCTGGTAAACCCCGAGCGCGTTCACCGCCGAGGAAGTACCGTCGAGCTTGAGGGTCCAGTTCTTTCCGTCGAAAACATAAACGTCGCCGTAACCGGAGCTGCCGCTCATCCCGGCGTAGAGTTTACCGTTATATTCCTGAAAGCAGTTACTGGTATAAGCGGAAACGGGCGCATCAAAACTTCTGGCCCAGGCCAAACCGTCAAAAACGTAAATATCGCCGCCCGTAGTGGAGTTGTACCGGCCGGCATACAGTTTTCCGTTGTAGGAGGCAAGGGCGGATATGCCATAGGTGCTGCTTCCCCCGTCCAAAGAAAGGCTCCAGGTAGTGCCATCGAATACGTAGACGTCACCTTCGCCCGATCCCCCATAGATACCGGCGTAGAGCTTGCCGTTATAGGAAGCGAGAGAACTGACCTCGCTGGCGGCGCCGTCGTAAGAAAGGGTCCAGGAAACGCCGTCATAAACGTAAACATTGCCGTCTCCTGAACTATAGCCCTGGCCAGCGTAGAGCTTCCCATTGTAAACAGCCAGGGAATGTATGCCTCCGTTCGGCGGAGAAAAACTGGACGTCCAATTCCCGGCGCTATTGAGGTAATAGACCCCCACAAAGCCGCCTCCGTTGACATGGGCGCTGGCGTATAGAGTCCCGTTGTATTCGGCGAAGGCGCGTGTATAGTACGTGGACCCGAGATCGGAAGAGGAATTTTTCCTGAGGGTAGTCCAAGTCCTCCCGGCGTCCTTTGAGTACATGGCGCTGAAGCCGCCCGGGTGGAATAAGCCGCTGACAGGCCCGGTAGTCACCACAAGTCCGGTCAGCACGTCCTGAACGGTCAGCTGCACGGTAACTCCGGAAGTCAGATCGTTGAATTGCGTCTCGCCTATGACGCCGCCGGTGGAGCTGAGGCTCCGGAAAACCGACCCGGACGGCGGGGCGCTGTCGATCACGAAACTATAGGCATCCGTCCAGGCGGTATCTTTCACGCGCCAGTAATAAGTGACGCCGTTAAGGAGCGGGGAGTCCGGGGTATAAGTATTGGTCGAAAGCGTCACGTCTATGGCCGGGAACGAGAAGGCGGAATCGTCATCCACCTGCAGCCGGTAATCCGGCCGGTAGGCACCGCTCCAGTAGAAGGCGGGCGAAGCGGATGAGATAAAGACCGTGTTGGCGGGATACACCAACGAGGCGGGAGCGTCTCCCGCCTGGCCTATATAGCCCGCAGTGGAGACGCGAACCTCGTCGTAATAAGCCGTCTGCAGGAACGACACGTTCGAGGCCCAGCCGAGGCCCATGTAAAGCTTGTTCCAGTACCCCGCGTCTGAAATATCCGAGGTCACCTCGGCGGCGAGGCGGCCGTTCAGGAACAGTTTCCCCACGGCGGCCGTGCCGGTGGAAGGGAGGAAGACCTCTATGTCGTTCCAAGTGCCGGTGGTTATATAGGTGTCAAAGTTTCCGGGCCAGGTGTCCAGTGTATCGCTCACTTCCAGCCCCAGCCGCTGCTGGCCGGAGGCGTTCTTCTGGACGTAGATAGTATAGACGCAGGGAGAGGTGTTGCCGGAGTGGCAGGCGGGATTGGAACCGTACATGGACATTATTGCCCGCGACTGGCCGTTGCTCATGGCCGTGAAGAAGTTCCCGTCAAGATAGACGTACGAGCGGACATAGGCGTAGCTGGAAACGTTTATATCCTTGGTGAGCAGAGCGAAATTATTGGAGGCGTTGATGTCGGCCGCCTTAAAACTGGCCTTGCCTTTATAAACAACGGAAGTGGAGAGGGTAACGCTGTTTACCGTATCGTCCCAGACCTCGTCCCAAGGACCGGGAGGAGAATCAGCCGGTAAAAAGGCGTTATTGGGCCTGTTGAAATCGTCGGCATGGTGGTAGGGGGTCCGCTGGCCAGCGAACGCGGCGGTATTGGAACCGGAGGCGTCCATGTAAGAAGCGCCCACAGTAAGCGTATAGGTGGAAACGGCCGTCTGGGTCCCTGTCTTGAGCACTACCGTGCGGAAGTCCTCTCCTATGGCGGCCGAGTTCACAGTAAGGGAGGGATCCAGTGAGTAGGTCGCCGGAGTCTGCCACTGTGGTTCGTCCGGGGAAACGGCGCGGCTCAGGTAGACCTTAACGGTATCCGGCGCCGTGGCGGAAGCGTAGACTTCTGTCGGCTTCTCTATCTGGCCTATATAGGTAAGGCTGGAGACCCGGACCTCGTCGAAGTACATGCCGCGCTGCAAGATCCTGGTGGAATTGTTAGGGCTGTCGAAACCCAGGCCCACATAGAAGTGCTTCCAGGAAGCTACCGTGCTGAAATCCGTGGAAAGGTCCCAGACCCTGTTGCCGTTGTACCAGACTTTAGCACGGGCGGGATTGGCCGGGGTAGACAGGTACAGCTCCAGGGAATTCCACTTATCGGGGGTCACCGGCACGTCGGTGCTGCCTATCCAGGAGCCGGCCGAGTTATAAACCTCCAGGTACAACGCCGGCCCGCCGGCACCCTTGTAGATGTAAGCTGCCAGATATCTGGTATAGACATTATCATCCAGGACGCCTATGACCTGGTATTTATCGGCTTCGGCGGTATCGAAGAACTTCTGCGGGGCATTGAAGTAAAAACGGTAATATGCCTCATTGAACGTCAAAGGCGATGCGTCGTACATGATCTGCGCCTGCTTGGTGACGCTGGAGGCGTCCATGCTAAAGAAGGAGGCGCTGCCGTAAAGTTTGGTAGTGGTGGATAACGCCAGCCAGTTACCGGCGCCAAGAGCCACGCCGCCGGACGGCCAGTCCCCCTTGGGCAGGTCCGTGTCCAGGATGGCCTGGCCGTACCGGTTGAAATCGTCTATGAATACCGAAGCCCCTCCGTAACCTATAAGTGCCGCAGTATTTTGCGAACCCAGCGCGGCCCCGTTAACGCCGGAAACTCCGGTAACGGTCAGGGTATAAGTGGTATTGGTTGCCAGCGCGGAGGCCAGGCGCAGTTCCACCACCCGGTTATTGTCCCGACGGACGGCGGAATTTACGGTCATCGACGGGGAGAAGGAGTAGTTAAGGGCGGTGTCGCCGCTGGCGCCCACAGGCACGTTAAAAGCCACCCGCACAGTGGCGCTGCTCTTCATTTCGGCCGCCATTACCTTCAGGACGGTCTCGGTGCGGGCGTAGATATTATCTATGGTCAACCAGCCCGGCCCGGCGGAGAGCGGGGAGAACGAGGCGTAATACACTGAAGTGCTCTGGGTGGCCGTGAAGAAGTCCGAGATGGGAATATCTATACGCCCGGCGGAACCAAAAGGCAGGCTTTCCGGAGCCCAGGAGTTCACGGCCCTGTCCACGGTAACGCCGGTCCCGTTGACCAGGCGCAGGCTCAACTTCAGGGCGGTGGTGCTGGAAAGGAGGTCGAAGCTCAGGTAATCGTAAGAGGAAAGGTCGTAGCCGCTGGTCCCCGGAGTGAGCATGGTGTACCAGTAGTCCCCGGAAACGTCCCAAGTGGACACCAGCACGCCGCCGGAGCAGGAGAGGGCGGCCATGGTCCCGCCGTCCGTAGCGGAGCCTCCCAGCGAGTTGGGAGTGCAAGCACCGCTGGAGAAATCCTGTATGAGCAGGTCGGCCGAGGCGGGTGCCGAAAGGGCCGTGCAGAATAGGGCGGCGCAAAGAAACCCCAGCAGCGCCTGACGGCGTTGAGGAGTTCTTATTATTTTATATATATGCGTCGCTTTCATCGTTACAAAGCACAGCAAGAGCCGTCCATTTACACAAAAAAACTCCTCCGCGCCGGGGCCTTATGAGCGCGGGAGAGCTAATCCACCCGGAACCAGATCTGGCCCGTAACCGGGGCAGCAGGGTCCGAAGTGCGATTCTCTATCACCAAATTGTTTATATTGGTCACGCCCGTGGACGTGACCGCCACGCTGTATACCCCCGCGGTGGCGGAGGTGGACACCACGGCGGTATAGTTGCCGTCGGAGTACGAGCGCACCTCGAGCGCCGCCAGGGGGTTATTGGTGCCTATGCCTATGGTCCTGGTATCAAGCTTGCCGAACAGCACCCCGCCGATATTGAGTTCGTTGTTGGCGCCGGGGGCTGAAGTATCCTTGCCGTAGCCGATCACAATGTTGCCTGTGCCGGTGGTTACCGCGTAGCCGGCCTGAAAACCCAGCAGGATATTATCGCTGCCGGTGGTAAGGCCGTAACCCGCCCCGTAACCCACAATAGTCGAACTGGAGAAAGAATTGCTGGCAGGCCCATAACCGGCCCGGTAACCCAGGATAGCATTGGCCGAACCGGACCTGTTATGATATCCGGACTCAAAACCGACAACGGTATTGGCCGAGCCGGTCAGATTCATATCGGCCGCTTCGCCGCCCAGAAAAACGTTCTTTATGCCCGTGGTATTCTGGTAACCGGCGTCGACGCCGAGGAAGGTGTTCTGCGTGCCTGTGGTATTGCTGTAACCCGAATAATAACCGAGGAAAGTGTTTTCCCAGCCCGAAGTGTTCCCCTGACCAGATTCGTAGCCGATGAAGGTGTTATACCCTCCGGTATTGGCGTATCCCGCCCCGGACCCGATGAAAGTATTATCGTTGCCGGCGCCATTCCCGCCGGCCCAGGGGCCGATCGCCACGCTGCTTTTACTCCCCCACACAGCCAGCACCGTGCTGCCGGCTATCTGGTAATACGCCGCGGTCACGGTGCTGGAGGTGTTGATGCCGAAGCCCTGCATCTGCAGCGTCATGGTGGCGATGTGGCTGCCCAGGTTGTCCCCGCCGGTGCCGCCGGTGGCCGCGTTCACCCCTGTAAGCCCGGAACCGTCGGCGAAGAGTTTGCCTTCCGACGTCATGGAGGCCACCACCACGCCGCCGCCGTTGCGCCAGATCTGCGCGTAGATATTGGAGGCCGTACCGGTGGAGACCACGTCCAGGGCGGCATAAGGGACCCCGGTGGAAACACCCAGCAGACCGTCGCCGGTCACGAGCACGCCCCGGTCACTGCCCCCGGTCATATAGGTATTGGTGGAACCTGTTATCATGAAACCGCCGCGGTTCTTAAATAAAGTGCGGTCCGCTATATTGTTTATGGTCCTTACAGTGGTCCCGCCCTGAGAATCGGCCCAGGTAAAGGAACCATTGGCGGTGGAAGAGGAGGTGCGTCCGGCCGCGAGCGAATAGTCGCCGGCGGCGTGATTGCGGTCGCCGCCGAGAACTATAGAGCCAAAACCATAGGTCCGGTTATTAACGCCGCCGAGTATGGCGGACGCCTCTCCGTAAGCACCGTTGGCGTTGCCGCCGACAACGGCGGACTCGTTGGCGTAGGCCCAGTTAAAATCTCCGCCAAGTATGGCGGTATAGAACCCGAAAGCCTGGTTATTGCTGCCGCCGCCCACAAATGAATTGCTGCCGTGCACGATATTGTAGCGGCCGCCCACGTTCCCCGAATACTCTCCCCTGACGTCTATGGTGTCGCCGCCGCCGATAAAAGCCTGGTTCCCCGAGACGGTATTGTCATAGCCGCCCACTACCGCGGAATGGTCGCCGCTGGCGAAATGGTCCTCGCCGCCCACTATGGCGGAACCATAAGCGGTAGTGGTGCTATAGGCCGACAGGACTATGGAGTCATCTCCGCCGGCGTAGTTGTACCCCATGCCGCCGGCCAGGGAACCGAAACCCTGCGCCACATTCTCCTCGCCGCCGAACACCGTGGACGAGCCGCCGGCGGCCGTATTGGTATTACCGCCAAGGACGGAACTGTAACTGCCCGATGCGGTATTTTGATAGCCTGCGCCTACCGCGCTGTAATTGCCGGAAGCCGTGCTCCACAGGCCGCCCAGCGCCGCTGAATGGTCACCGGACGCCTCGTTGGTGTTGCCGCCTCCTATCACGGCGTGGCTGCCAGAGGCGGTGCTGTCGGTGCCGCCGGTCACCGAAGCATACGCTCCGGAAGCCGTATTGCCGTTGCCGGCGGCAAAAGACCTGAGGCCTGAAGCGGTATTTCCCCAGCCGCCGGCCACTGCCGCGGCGTCTCCGGAAGCGGTATTGGCGTAGCCGCCCGAGATGACCGCATAGGTCCCACTGGCCACTTGCACGGAAGTTGTGCGTTTAGTCTGCAGGTCTACCGCCCCGATGCCGCGAGCGTTAGGCAGCGCCGCGCCGTTACCAAGACCCAGCGTAAAGACCTGGCCGGCGGTGGAAATAAAGAGGCCGTTAGCCGAAGAGGTGAGGTCCGTGCCTAGCTGCAGGCCGGTTCCCACCATGGTCACCGAGGCCACGGAAAGGACGCTGTGCGCCGTCATGTTCAGGTCGGCGGTAGCGGTGTGGTTGCCCAGGTGGTCCCCGCCGGCGCCGGGCGGGAAGGTGGCGTAGAG
>Ga0209212_1001316_pt1 | contig 41583 bp, 35 predicted proteins | sample RifGroC2_FD_183996 | JGI IMG/M metagenome (GOLD analysis project Ga0209212, IMG submission 183996) | Groundwater microbial communities from Rifle, Colorado, USA - Groundwater C2 (SPAdes) (version 2) | ecosystem: Environmental > Aquatic > Deep subsurface > Groundwater | place: Rifle, Colorado... | reverse complement strand
GGGAGACCGGCGGCATGGCCACCGTGGGCATAAGGCCTTACCTGCCCATCTTCACCTCGCGCGGCTGCCCTTACCAGTGCGTGTTCTGCCACCAGATCTTCGGCAAAAAGTTCCGCGCCCGCTCTCCGGAGAACGTGGTGGAGGAAATGGCGCTAATCCACAAGCTCGGCACCAAGAACATAGAGGTGCTCGACGATATAGCCAATTTCGACCCGGACCGCTTCGACCGCATTCTCGAGCTGATGCTGGAGCGCAATCTCCAGTCGGTATTGAATTTCCCCAACGCCATCAGGGCCGACATAGTGCGGCCCGAATCCCTGGACCTGCTTAAACGCGTGGGTGTCTGCGAAGTGTCGGTGGCGGTAGAGAGCGCCTGCCCGCGCATACAGCGGTTGATGAACAAGAACCTCGCGCTCGACAAAGTGGGCCGCACCATAGACATGCTGGCTGACCGGCATATCTTCACGCGTGGCTTCTTTATTCTTGGTTTTCCCACCGAGACCGAAGCCGAGATGCGCGAGACCATCCGCTGGGCCTGCGCCTCGCGCCTGCACCTGGCCATGTTCTTCACGCCCAACCCTTACCGCAACACCGCCATGTACAGCATGTTCGAGCAGGCTGGCAAGCTGCGCGACGACGTTAACTCCATAGATTTCGAATATATCGGCGCCCCGTTCAACGCCAGCGAGATGTCGGACGCGGGCTACCGCTCCCTGTACCGGAGCGCTTTCCTGAAGTTCTACCTGGACCCGGTGCGGGCTTACCGCATAGCGCGCGACGGCCCGTTCGGCTGGGACATCCCGGCCCGCGCCTATGGACTGTTCAAGAACTACATTAATTTCAGCCGCCTGAAGGAGACCTGATGAAGAAGCTACTGATGCTGCAGCCGTTGCGCGTGTACAAGCGCTGGCCCATGCCCGACGATTTTACCGGCCTGCTCGGCAATTCCCCGACGCTGGCTTTCGCCCAGCTCAAGGGCGCGCTGAAAGGTTATGACTGCGAGTTCATGGACGGCCTGGCGGGGGATTATTCCCTGGCGGAGCTGACCCGCCGCGCGCGGGGGGCGGACGCGGTGCTGATAAACGCGCATTCCAGCATAGGCGCGCTCAATTCCGAGTTCAGCGTGCGGCACATCCTGGAGAACGCCCCCGGCGTGCCGATAATAATGGGCGGCCACCACGCCACCGTGTACGATTACGAATGGCTGGGCCGCGGGGCGCATTTTGTGGTGCGCAACGAAGGCGAGGGGACCATAGTGGAGCTGATGCAAGCCATAGAAAAGGGCGGGCCGTACGGGGACATCAAAGGCCTGTCCTGGCGTGACGGCGAGCGCAACTTCCACCGCAACCCCGGCCGCGAGCTTATAAAAAATCTCGACGACCTGCCGATGCCGGACTGGAGCATCTACAACCCCAAGCTCTACTATCTGCCGCTGGCCAACAAAGGCTATTCCACCACGGTGGAAACCTCTCGCGGCTGCATGCACCGCTGCCGCTTCTGCGCGGCCAGCGAGATGTGGGGCCATACCCAGCGTTTCAAGAGTCCCGAGCGGGTGCTGGAGGAGCTGCGCATCGTAAAGAAGATGGGCTTTACCAAGATCTGGTTCTCGGACGACAACTTTGGTGCGGATCCCGAGCGCTACATGAAGATCTACGAGGGCATGATCCGCGAGAACATGGGCTTCCACTTCGCGAGCTTCCTGCGCTGCGACACGGTGACGCGCTCGCCCGAAGCTATGAAGCTGGCCTGCCGGGCCGGCCTGCGCGGCGCGCTGCTGGGCATAGAGACGCCGTCCGACCGCATACTGAAGGATTTCGCCAAGGCCAATACGCACGAGACCACGGTAAAGGCCGTGGCCCTGCTGCGGGAATACGGCGCGTTTATAGCCGGCTTCATGATGGTAGGGTATCTCGACGAGACGCAGGCCGAGACCGACGCGGCCTTCCGCGCCTCGGACGAGCTGACCGACTACCCCATCATCTCCATCTTCGAACCGCGCAAAGGCACCGAAGATTTCGCCCGCGCCTCGGGCGCGCACGACACGCCCGGCGGCGACATGTTCTACCACAACACGGTCAAGTTCATCCCGAGCAAGCTGCATGTCCTAAAGCAGTACCGCGATTTTTACCGCAACTACATGATCCACCCGAAGCAGCTGCGTAAGCTGCTGCTCGGCACGCCGGTGCAGAAGGACTGGTACCGCACCATGTACTGGAACATGGCCCGTTCCGTCCTTTCCGCCACGCCCGCCAAACTAGCCCATCCCTGGGACATGGTGCGCGTGGTTTATAAGTAGCCTGGCGGCGATTGACAGTTTAAGTTGCGAAATGGTAAATAGTGGGTAGGGGGATAAACAATATCCTGGTGTTCTCTCTCCGCGGCCGGCGCCGCGGAGGGGGGCTGTCTTTATGCGTAAACTGCTGGCGCTTTTTGTTTTTTCAGGCCTGCTCGGCGCCGTCTGCGCCGCGGCCGAACCCGCGTCTCCTTTGGAGAAGGAGCGCTACGCTTTTCTGCGCCTGCTGGCCAAGGTGAGGGAGAACCCCGCCGATATCAAGGCCAAGGAGGCGCTGATGGTCTTCGCCGACAGGATGGACCCGAAGCCGCCCATACCGGTGGAGGCCAAGAAGTTCTATGTGAAGGCGATGGCGCTGCATCTGGAGGCGGTTAACGATTCTGATTTCGACAAAGCCGTGATGGCCTATGAGCGCGCGCTGGAGGTGGCGCCCTGGTGGGGGCAATGCTATTACAACATGGGCATGGCGTTGGATTCGGGCAAGCGCTTCCGGGAGGCCGAGGAGGCGCTGCGGCTATACGCGCTTACAAAAAAGAAGAAAACCGGTGAGCGGAGTAAGCCCATAAAACGCCCTTCGCAGCGGGATCTGCCGGATTTCAGCGGGGTCTGGGGCAGCGGCATGGACTGCTGGCGCTATGAATTTTCCGTCAAGGACGAGGAGATGACCATCTCCATGCACTGCTGGGATTTCCCCGGCACGGTGTATGGCCACGCCACGCTGGACGGCAGGGCCTTCGAGGGCAGCTCTCCCGGCGGGCCCTCGGGCACCGGGATGGGGGTGCATAACCCCATACGCTTCAGGGGCTTTATAAGCGGGGATAATTCCGCAATAGAAATTTCGTCGATACTGGCGCCGGAGCTGGCCGGCAACGAGGCTACCATGAACGCGGCCATGGACCAGGTGCGCATCTTCGGCGAGCCGACCTGGACCACCCAATCCTGGCGCCGGATGGGCGCGGAATAGCCGCCCCCCCCCTTGACAAGTCAAGACCTTCTGCTATAATATGTTTGGGTCCGCGGCCCCTCTCAGTGGGTTTCTCGCGGGCCCTTTCTTTTTGCCCGGCCGGGGAGGCCGGGTTTACTTTTTAATGTACTCGAAGCCTTTGGCGTCTATGTAGAAGGTCTTGTTCTTGAGCGAGACTTTTGCCAGGCCGCCCCTGAAGCCGTGCACAGAGTCGTACTTGAAGGGGATAGCCAGGGCGCCGGACCGGTCTATGAAGCCCCAGCCGCCCTTGAATTTCTTTATGACCGGCGCCAGGCCGCCTTCGAAAGAACCGCACATCATGAAATTAAAGCCGATGAGTTCGTTGCCGTCCTTGTCTATGAAGCCGCAGCGGTCTTCTTCGCGCAGGGCCTGCACGTGGGCCAGGCCCTCGCTGTAGGGGCCGACGGCTATATAATCCCTTTCCTTAAAGGCCAGCGTGTCCCTGGAGATAAAGCCGTAGCGGTCGCCCAGCCTGGCCGTGGCGAAGCCGCCGTTGAAGGGGAAAGCCTCCCCGTATACCGGCGGCAGGGCCTCTTTTCCCGTGAGGTCTATGTAACCGTATTTTTCGCCCACCCTGACCCGGGCCAGGCCTTCGGAGGCCGGGTAGACCTCCTCGTAGTCGCCGCCCCGGAAGTCCAGGGACGCCTTAAGCAGCAGGCCCCGGCGGCCGTCTTTCTTAGCCGGCGCTACGCCTTCCAGGAAAGGCAGCAACTCCTCGTATTCGAACGGGACTACGGTCTTGCCGGCCTTGTCCACGCAGCCCCAGAGGCCACGGCTTTTGACCGGGGCGCAGCCCTCGCTGAAAGAGCCGGCGGACTGGTACTTGAACGGTATGACCGTCCGGCCTTTGGCGTCTATGAAGCCGTAAAGAGTGCCGGAGCGGACCAGCGCCAGGCCTTCCGAGAAAGGTTCGGCGTAGGCGAAGGAGGGGCGGAGAACAACTTTGCCGCCGGGGGCCGCGTAACCCCAGTTCTTGCCGGAAACGTAGGGGACCAGGTCCTGCGCCCCGGCCGGGGCGCAGAGGGCGAACAGGAGGAGGAAAAGCGCTTTTTGCATGCTGGTATGATATCAATTTTTCAGCCGGGGCCTAATTTGTATAATTCCCTTAATGAAAAAGAAAATAGCGGTTTACCCCGGGAGCTTCGACCCGGTGACGTTCGGCCACCTGGACATCATAGAGCGCGCCTCAAAAATTTTCGACCAGGTTGTGGTCAGCGTCTTCGTGCACAGCGCCAAAAAACACATGTTCAGCGTGCCGGAACGGGTGGCCATGCTGAAGACGGCCCTGAAGGGCAAAAAGAACGTCAGCGTGGACTGCTTCGAGGGCCTGCTGGTGGACTACCTCAAGAAGAAGAAGACCAACGTGGTCGTCAGGGGCCTGCGCGCCATCTCGGACCTGGAGTACGAGTTCCAGATCGCGGCCATGAACCGCACCTTATACTCTCACACCGAGACCGTTTTCTTCATGCCCAGCCAGCGCTACACCTACCTGTCGTCGAGCGTAGTGCGCGATATAGCCCACTTCAAGGGCGACGTGTCCAAGCTGGTGCCGCCCCACGTTGTAAAGGCCATAGCGGCGCGCAATAGCGTGAAATAGCGGCAAAAGGGGGGGGCGATGCCGGGCAGCTTCTTTAAATTCACCGAGCGGAATACCAATTTCAAGACGGAGGTCCTCTCCGGTTCGGCCACGTTCCTCACGATGGCCTACATCATCTTCGTGAACCCCGGCATCCTGTCGGCCGCCGGGGTGCCTTTTGAGGGCGCGGTCACCGCCACCGCCATAGGCGCGGCGCTGATGTGCCTGGCCATGGGGCTGATAGCCAACCGGCCGCTGGCGCTGGCTTCCGGCATGGGTATCAATGCCGTGCTGGCCTTCTCCGTCATCGGTTTCCACCAGGCTAACGTGCCCTGGCAGGTGGGCATGTCGGTTATCTTCATAGAGGGCCTGCTGATCCTGCTGCTGGTGGTCACCGGCTTCCGCGAGGCGGTGATGAACGCCATCCCCCTCAACCTCAAACGGGCCATCGGCGTGGGCATAGGCCTGTTCATTACGCTTATCGGCCTCAACGAGGGCGGCATCATACGGCCCGCGCCCATAACGCTGGTGGCGCTGGGCGACTTCTCCAAAGCCTATGTCTGGGTGGCGCTGGCCGGCTTCTTCTCCACCGCTTTTTTCATGGCGCTGAAAGTTAAGGGCGACATCCTGTGGGGCATTCTGGTGTCCACCGCCGCTGCTTTCCTGCTGGGCGTCACCGCCCTGCCGCACTCTTTTGTAGCCATGCCCCGCTTTGACACTTTCTTCGCCCCGTTCCAGACCGTCAACGGTTCGCTGGCCCTTACCCAGGCGCTGGCGCCCGGGCTGCTGTTCGCCATCTTCGCGCTGATGCTGACCGACTTCTTCGACACCATGGGCACCGTGGTGGCCGTGGGCGAGCAGGCCGGCTTCGTCAACAAGGACGGCACGGTGCAGGATATCAAGAAAATACTGGTGGTGGACTCGGCCGCGGCGGCCGTGGGCGGCCTGTTCGGCGCCAGCTCCATAACCACCTATGTGGAATCGGCCGCCGGCGTGGCCGAAGGCGGGCGCACCGGGCTGTCGGCTGTGGTGACGGGCCTGTTCTTCGCCCTCTGCGCTTTCTTCGCCCCGGTCATCCAGATGGTAGGCGGCGGCCACCGGCTGCCTAACGCCGAGCAGTACACGCTGCTGGTAAAAGGCGGCTTCACCGCCCCGCCCGACGTTATTCCGCCCGGCGTCGGAGATTTCTTTGTCTATCCCATAACCGCGGGCGCGCTGATCATAGTGGGTTCGCTGATGATGAAGACCGTGCGCGAAATAGACTGGGACAGTTTCGACGAGGCGCTGCCGGCCTTCCTGACGATGATAGGCATCCCGCTCACCTACAATATCAGCTACGGCATCGGTTTCGGTTTTATCTCTTTCGTGGTGGTTAAGCTGGCCAAGCGCAAGTTCAGCCAGATCCACCCGCTGATGTATCTGGTCAGCGCCGCCTTCCTGGCGTCTTTCATCCTGGGCGCGAAATAATTATTCAAATTCGGTGAGATTTTTCCTGTACTTCAGCGGCACGTTCTGCCGCTGGAGTTTGGGGTTGGTGCGTTCTTTTATGGCCGCGGTCTTGAAGAAGTGCCGCCACAGCGCCTGCACCTGGTCCTCTTTGCCGTCGAACTCCAGCGCCCTGGCCTGCGTTAGCGGGGCGAACACGAGCTCGCCTTTAAAATACAGCGCGGCCCGGCCCCGCCTGGCGTCGTGTATGACCCAGTTGAATTCCCCCAGGCGCCCCTTGAAATGGCCGGTCAGCAGCGGCAGGATGTTGTGGTCCGGCTCTATCTTGGCGTATAGAGTTTTGTCGGCCAGCTCCTTAAAGCGCACGAAGCCTTTGAACATATGCGCCTCGCCGCCAACGGAGGCTGAAAGGCCGTGAACCCGCTTTACGCGGTCGTCGGCCAGCATATCATCGGCGGCGCGCCCCTTCGCTTTTACCAGCCGGGCGTAGGCCAGCACGGCGTCCTCGGCCCCGGCCGCTTCCGACAGGAAGGCGTAGCGGGCGTGGTGCCAGCTCTCGTCCGAGCCGCGCTCCTCAAAAAGGGACCGCATGGCCGCGGCCCGCGCCGGGTCCGCCCCGGCGTTCACGAATTCCGAGAACAGCCCGGCCTCCGCGCCGGCCTCCCTGGCTATGGCACAGTCATCTGCGCGCTCCAGGGCCAGCGAGAGCGCAGTCAGGAAACTTTCAAAAGTGCCGTCGTAAAGGTAGGTCCGCATAATTTTATCCCGTCATGCAGGCTTTTTCGTCATCCCGGCGAAGGCCGGGATCCAGTCTTATTCTGGGCCCCGGCTTTCGCCGGGGCGACGGAGGCTTTCGCCGGGGCGACGGAGCTATAGTTGGCCGGTAACGGTGGCCTCCAGGCCCTCACTCACCAGTTCGCCCTCGCCGAACAGGCCCAGCTGGCCGTTGGGGTTCTTATGCTCCAGCAGCTTTATTTTTATGGCCGCCTCGCTCTCTTTTTTTATCCCGCCGTAGCGCCCGCCCGCAGTTACAAAGTAGACCGCCCGCTTCATCACCACTCCCAGTTTCTTCAGGTCGTCCAGGCCAAGCGCGCCGGCGCGCCGCGCGCGGATTATTCTTTTGGCCGAGGTAACCCCCATGCCGGGCACGCGCAGCAGTTCTTCATAGGAGGCCTTATTCACCTCCAGCGGGAACTTGTCGAGGTTGTTGAGCGCCCACACGGTCTTGGGGTCGAAAGAAAGGTCCAGCTGCGGGTGGGCGGCGTCCAGCAGCTCGTCCGCGGTGAAGCCGTAGAAGCGCAGCAGCCAGTCCGCCTGGTACAGGCGGTGCTCGCGCAGCAGCGGCGGCTCGCGCAGGGCGGGCAGGCGGTTGTCCTTCATGACGGGGATGAAGGCGGAATAGTACACGCGCTTGAGCGCCATTTTGCCGTACAGCGCCTCGCTCAGTTTTATGATCTCGCGGTCGGTCTCGGGCGTGGCGCCGATAATAAGCTGCGTGCTCTGGCCGGCCGGGGCGTAGGCGGGGGAGCTTTTTATGGAGCGGCGCTCGTCCTTGTGGGCGGCTATCTGCTGGGCCAGGCGGTTCATGGGCCGCAGCACCGTGTCCTTGGTTTTGCCGGGGGCCAGCAGCCGCAGGCTTTTGTCGCTGGGCAGCTCAATATTTACGCTCACGCGGTCGGCCCACAGGCCGGCCTGGTCTATCAGGCGCTGGTCCGCGCCGGGGATCACCTTCATGTGCACGTAGCCGTTAAAATGGAAAGTCTCGCGCAGCTTGCGTACCGCCTCCAGCATCAGCTCCATGGTGCGGTCGGGCGAGACCACTATGCCGGAGCTGAGGAACAGGCCTTCTATATAGTTCCTCTTATAGAACTCGAAGGCGAGGCCCGCTATCTCATCCGGGGTGAGGATGGCCTTGGGCGAGTCGTTGGAGCGTCGGTTTACGCAGTAGGCGCAGTCGTACACGCATTCGTTGGTCATCAGGATCTTCAGCAGCGAGACGCAGCGGCCGTCGGCCGTCCAGCTGTGGCAGACGCCGCTCTGGTGGGCGGCACCTGTGCCCCGCCCGCCGCGGTTGGAGCCGCTGGAGGCGCAGGAGGCGTCGTACTTGGCGGAGTCCGCCAGTATTTCTAATTTTTGCTGCAGGTCCATATGAAAAAGTATAGCAGGCCACCCCGACACCATAGTGTCGGGTTCAAAAAGGCCGCTTTTTAGAACTTAGTAAGCCAGTTCTTTCGCAACTATGGGCCCGAGCAGGGAGCGCTCGTAGCCCTTCTTCAGGGTTTTAAGGAAAACCTGGAAATCCATTATGTAGGCGAAATGCCAGCCCTTGATGCTCTTTAGGAAGAAGAGGTCGCGCAGGGCGGCGGGGCGCAGGGAATGGTCAAGCTCGGCGGCGCGCTTTACCTGGACTTCCAGGGGTTTGGTGTCGCCGTCCACCAGCAGGTTGCGGTCGGCGGCCTGGATCTGGTTGGAAAAGAAATCGTTATTGGCCCAGAGGTTAAGCCACTGCGCCACGTTGGCCGGCTTGGCCACGTAGCCCTGCAGCTGGCCTTCCTTGATCTGGTACTTAAGGAACAGCTCCAGCCACCAGCTGGAGGGCACCAGCGGGGAGCCGAGGGTGATGAACTTGTCTATCCTGACTTCCGGGGCGCTCTTGGCCAGGCGGTGCAGGGCGGTGTGGGAGAGGATGGTGCCCCAGCTGTGGGCCACCAGGTAAACGGGGCGGCCTTCGGCCTTGGCGGCCTTGAAGATGCGGCGGATCTCGGCCTGCACCAGGGGCAGGGCGGCGGCGCTTTCGTCCGGGTCGCGCGACCAGCGGATGGGTGCGATGTCGTACATGCCGGGGGGGAGCACTCCGGCCAGCCGCGAGTCCAGGTAATTGTCCGGCAGCTTGCTGTAGGCCTCGTTGCCCTCAATGTCGGCCCGCACGGCCTCCATCTTCTCCTCGAAAATGGAGCTGTCCAGCGCGTACATGCCGGTGAAATGCTCTATGATCTGTTTGAAATAGGCCAGCTCCAGCTTGCCGAGGCCGATCTCGGCAAAATCCACGCCGACTATGGTGATGACCAACGGTTTGCCGGCGGCCCTGGCGGGCACGGGCTCGGGGGCGGCCTGTACGTCCAGGGCGGCGGCGCAGGGGACGGCGCCATTGTCGAAGCAGGAGGCGGCGGAAAGGCTGGGGGTCAGGGCTAAAGACAGGAGCAGCAGGAGAGGTTTAAATCCCATGCGCTAATTATACTTATTTTTTCCGGGACTTGACCGTGGTCAGGTTTGCTATCATAATGCTGCGGTTTTTCGGCCGAACCTCTATGGAACAAGTCTACATTTACGCGCTGGCGGCCAACCTCAGCTTCGCTATCGGGGTGCAGTTCTTCACCCATTACGCCCGCAGTATCTCCAGTCTGTGGGTCAACTGCTTTAAGGCCGTGGTGGCCGCCGCCCTTTTTGCCCTGACCATAGCCTTTCAAGGCGGTTTTCACCAGATCACCCCTCTCTGCGCCGGGCTTTTCTTCCTGTCGGGCATGATGGGGCTGGGGCTGGCGGATATCTTCCTTATAAAGTCGTTCTCGCTGATGGGGCCGGGCCGCACCATGCTGCTGTTCGGCTTCCAGCCTATGGTGATAGGCGTGATCAGCTATTTCGCCTTCGGCCAAGCCGTGGACCCGCGCAAGTTCCTGGCCATCCTGTTCTTCATTGTCTGCCTGTTCATCTTCTCGCTGGAATCCTTCCGTAAGCACGGCCATTGGAACATGAAGGCCACGGTCTTCGCCCTGCTGGGCATAGTGCTCGACGGCCTGGGTGTGCTGGTGACGCGCTACGCCTTCGACAGCGCGCCCGGCATTGGTACCACGGAGGGAAACTTCTACCGCGCCCTCGGGGCGCTGGCCCTGTTCGTGGTGCTGTCGCGGGTGAGGCCGTTCCAGTTCTTCGGGCGGCTGCGCGCTCTGGGCCGCAGCAGCCTGTTCTGGATAACCGTGGGCTCGGCGGCGGGCACCTACCTGTCGCTGATGTTCTACCTGAGCGCCATACGCTATTCCGGGGCGCTGGCGGCGGTTTCCGGCATAGCCATCACCGGCACCATTTTTGCCTCTGCCTTCGAATGCGTTATAGAGCGCAAGGCGCCCTCGCCCTACCTGCTGGTCTCCTTCGCCTTCTTCCTGGGCGGCATGTTCTTCCTGTTCTGACCGTTTTATATAATAGGAACAATGAAACCTCTATCCCGGCTGTTAACTCTTGCCCTGCTCTGCCTGCCTGCATTGGCCGCGGCCGAAGGCCCTGACTTGCTGCCCGCCGCCATCGCCTACGACAGGCCGGCCCAGCCTGAACTTACCGCGGCCCTGCGGCTTAAGACCAAGACCCTCGGCCTCAATAACGCTGAAGGCGCCGGCGGCCCTGTTTCCCGCGCGCTGCTGCTGCTGCCCAACGACCGGGCCCGCGCCGGGGTTATAAACTTTGAGATAGAGGCCGGCACGCATGCCGGCGTCTACCAGTGCGAGGCGCTGGGGCGCGGCATTACCTCCACCACGCCGGTGGACGGCTGGCAATGGGGCAAGATCGGCACGACCACCATCTTCTACGCCGCCGAGGACGTTACCGACGGCGCCACCGTGCCCGGCGTGTATGACCTGCGCAATATCTCCCCCGAGACCTACCAGATAGCCCTGCTGGGCAAGGCCGCCTCGCCCGAAGAGACGGCAGCCATTCTTGGCCCCGGCTACAAGCCCGGAGAGAAAAAAAAGTTCTTCTCCGCCGTGTGGCGCAGCTGGTACCCGGAAACCGGCGGGGTAATGCCGGTGGACCTGATGTGGGCCGCGGATTCGCAGAAGGGTTCGCAGGGAGAGGAGACGCCGTATTTTGAGCGGCGGCCCAAAGCCGAAGGGGCGGCTTCCGCCGCCAGGCAGGCCAATCAGCTGGCGCATAACCCTAAGTATTATTTCGGCCCGCACGGGCGCGCGGGGTTCGCCGTGCATTCGGACAGGTGGGAGGACCCCGCCCGCCGGGCCGACCCCGCCGTGGCCGGCCGGCCGGAGCTGGCCGACTTCCGCTGGCGCGACACCAACGGCTGCGTAAAGCTGCGGCCGGGCTGCCTGGCCCTGTTCAACGAGTTCATAACGGAGCAGGGAGCGCTGGGCCGCCGGGTGCAGCTGGAAATAAGGGGAACGGACCTTCTGGACGAGACCCCCGCGGCGCCGCCGTTGCCGCCGGCCAAGTAAGGTTTTACGTCACCCCGGCGAAAGCCGGGGTCCAGTCACGCGAAAACTGGATTCCGGCTTTCGCCGGAATGACTAGGCTTACCCGAAAACCGCGTAGGCGCGCGGCCGCAACTGCAGTACGCGGCGCGCGCCTTCTTTTTTAACCGTTACGCCGTTATTAAGCAGGGCTCTCCCGCCGAGATCTCCGGCCTTAACGGCCAGCGCGGCGGGCGTGTCCCCGGCGTTCAGTACGCAGGCCAGCTGCCGTCCGCCCGGCAGGAAACGCCTGAAGGTCAGCATGTTCCCCGCGCAATACTCCTTCATAAATTCAAAGCGGCCATCCTTTATTACCGGGTTGTCCTGGCGCAGCGCTCCGAGCGCGCGGTAGAAGGCCAGCAGGTCCTTGTCCCAAACCTTCTTGTCGTTCCAGGGCATGCCGCGGCGGGTGCCGTGGTTGAGCGTGCCGGAGAGCCCCAGTTCCTCGCCGTAGTACAGGTTCACGGCGCCGGGGAACAGGTACGAGAACACCGCGGCCTGCTTTATACGGGCCTTGTCCCCGCCGTAGGTGTCGTGCAGGCGGTCGGTGTCGTGGCTGGAGAGCATGTTCATCTGCACCAGCGTGGAAGGGCGGCTGTACCAGCCCAGCTGTTTTTCTATCTCGGCCATGAAGGCTCCGCGGCCGATAGGTTTGAGGTTGCGTCCGTCGTAGGAATGGGTGAGCTTGAACTTGTCCCCGCCGAAGAAGGCGATGCAGGCGGCGCTAAGCTGGTAGTTCATCACCGCGTCGAACTGGTCCCCTTTCAGCCAGCGCCGGGCCTCGCCCCATATCTCCCCGGTGATGTAGCAGGCCGGGTTGACCTTTTTGCAGACCCGGCGGAACTCGCGCCAGAAGGAATCGTCGTCTATTTCAAAAGGCACGTCCAGCCGCCAGCCGTCTATGCCCTTCTCCAGCCAGTAGCGCGCCACGTCCAGGATGAACCGGCGCACCTCCGGGTTCTTCGTATTGAACTTGGGCAGGGCGGGCAGGTCCCACCAGCAGGCGTAGTTGGGGCGCTCGGAGATTTCCAGGTTGTAGGCCTTGAGCGGGTAGCCGTGCGCGTGGAACCAGTGCCGGTACGGCGAGGCCTTGCCGTTCTCCAGCAGGTGGTTGAACTGGAAGAAGCCGCGGCTGGCGTGGTTGAAGACGCCGTCGAGGATGACCTTCATGCCGCGCTTGTGGGCGGCCTTGAGGAAGGAGTCCAGCGCGGCGTTCCCGCCGAGCACGGGGTCCACCTGGTAGTAGTCGTAGGTGTGGTAGCGGTGGTTGGCCGCCGAGGAGAAGATCGGGTTGAAATAGACCGCGGTGACGCCGAGGCCCTGCAGGTAGTCCAGCCGCTCCTCCGCGCCTAAAAGGTTACCGCCTTTAAAACCGTGCGCGGTTTCCGGGGCTTCCCATTTTTCAAATTCGCCGTCCGCCCTGTGCAGGCGGGACCTGGCGAAGCGGTCCGGGAAGACCTGGTAGATGACCGCGCCTTTAACCCATAGGGGACGTTCATTCCTAATTCCTAATTTTGCGCCGGAGCCGGGTCGTGAGTTTGTCATTGTAAATTAGGAATTAGGAATGAACGTCCCCTAAAGAAAGCCCCGCCGATAAACTTCCGGCGGGGCTTTGCTGAGCCGCTGGTTTAGATGCGGTTCTTCTTCTCGAGCTGCTGCTTGAGCATTTCGCCCAGGGAGCCCATGGCGGTCTCTTCGGACTCGCCCTTGTACTTGCTGATGGTGGCTTCGGTCTCTTCCTCTTCGCGGCTGATGTGGGCCGGGACCAGCGCTATGCGCCGGGCCGCGATGTCCACGTTCTCGATGCGCACTTCCAGTTCCTGGCCGACCTTCAGCACGTCTTCCGGGTGGTTGATGCGCTTGTCGCCGCCCAGCTTGGAGACGTGGATCAGGCCGTCCACGCCGTCGCCCAGCGTGACGAAGGCGCCGAAGGGCGCGAGGCGGGAAACTTTGCCGGTGTGGTAGGAGCCGGGGGGCCAGTTCATATCCGCGGTGTCCCACGGGTTGGCCAGCGTGTCCTTGAGGCTCAGCGAGATGCGCTCGTTCTGCCAGTCCAGGCGCTTTATGACCACTTCCACGCCCTGGCCCACGGCGAGCAGGTCGCCGACCTTCTCGGTGCGGCTCCAGGCCATCTCGGAGACGGGCAGCAGGGCTTCTATGCCGCCGATGTCCACGAAGGCGCCGAACTTCTGGATGGAGGTCACGGTGCCCTTCACGCGGTCCCCTTCGTGCAGGGTCTCTTTCAGCGCGGCGGCCTTTTCGCGGCGCTCGGCTTCCACCATCTCCCTGCGGGAGAGCACGATGTTGCGGCGGTCGAACTCGATGATATTGAAAGCGAACTCGCGGCCGACGTAGAGGGCCTTGTTCTCTTCGCGGCGGATGCCCATCTGGGAGAACGGCGCGAAGGCGCGCGTGCCGCCGGTGATGGTGATCTCGAAGCCGCCCTTGATCTCCCTGGAGACGGTGCCGGCCACGGGAATGTGGTTCTTGAAAGCGTCCTCGAACTGGGCGCGGGCCGCGGGGCCGGTGCCGATGCGGGTGGTGAAGCGCATCTCGCCTTCCTCGGAGCGGAGAAACCACGCGCGCACCACGTCGCCCTCGTGGGCGATCAGGTTGCCTTCGGAATCTTTAAGTTCTTCTACGGCGATGTAGCCCTCGCCTTTGCCGCCTACCTCGATCAGGGCCCATTCGGGGGTGATCTTTACAATAGGGGCTTCGACCTTCTGGCCGGGTTCCATTCTGGACGGCTCTTTGTAGGTCTGCTCGAACATCTCTGCGAAACTTTCTTCGTTCTGGTTGGTTTCCTGGTCGTTGGTCATCTGTACCTCTGGAAGTGGTGTCACGGTGCCTCCCTGGCGGGGGTCCTGCTGCCCCTTTATTATATCAATTTAGACGGCCCCCTCGCCCTTCCACGACGGGGCTTCAGCGGCGCCGCGTCTTTTTTGTATGATAGTAGGGAATTCTTTTCACGCTACTCGCTTCTTTGAGCCAGCTTCGAGCCACGGGACAAAACATGTACAGCGGAAAAAAATCGCGCTTTATACTGGGCATCGCCGGCGGCTCCGGCTCCGGCAAGACCACCCTGGCCAAGCGCCTCATCGACGAATGCGGCAGCATCGGCATAGAGGGCCAGCTGTTCTCGCTGGACAACTACTACCAGCCGCTCGACCACCTCAGCTTCGACAAGAGAAAGACCTACAATTTCGACCATCCCGACGCGATAGACTCCGTACTGGCCGTGAAGCACCTGACCGAGCTCTGCTCCGGCAAGACGATCCACCAGCCGGTGTACGACTTCAAGCAGCATACCCGCGAGAAGGACTGCGTGCCCTGCAAACCGACGCAGCTGATAGTGGTGGAGGGGCTCTACACCCTGCACTTCCCCAAGCTGCTAGGCCTCTGCGACTATAAGATCTTCGTCTCCACCGGCATGGTGACCGCCGTGCTGCGCCGCGTGCAGCGCGACATCAGCGAGCGCGGCCGCGACATCGAGGGCATCAAGCACCAGATCCTGTCCACCGTGCTGCCCATGTACGAGACCTACGTGAAGCCTACGCAGAAGAACGCCCACTTCTCCATCAACTGGGAGGGGGAAGAGATCCCCGGCAAGGCCACCGAGGGCCTGGTGCGCATGATGCGCGACCACTTCCGCTAGGCGGCGTAGTAGAGAGCAAATAAAAAACCCGGGCGAGCCCGGGTTTTTTATTGTTCAGCCCAAGCTTATTTGCGCCAGACGCCGTCGGTCCAGGCTACGAACTCGTCCCACTGGGAGGCCCGGGAGAGCGAGAGGTCGCCGTACTTGGTCTCGTGGAGGGCTTCGAGCGCCGCGGGCACGGACTTGATCTTCATGGTGGTGTTGATGGCGATGCCGCCCACCTTGGTGTAATCGTAGCCGTTAACCTTGTCGCCGTTGATGCCCACGTTGCGCAGCACCAGGCGGCCCTTTATGAAAGCCACCAGGTTCTGGGCGGCCTGTTTGGTTTCCTGGGAGCGGGCGGCGGCGCCGAAGATGGAGGCGAAGTCCGCGAGGTCCGCGTAGGCCGCTATCATCTTCTGCTTGTCGTTGGCGGGGTCCAGGCTGGTGAAGCGTATGACTTTCTGCACGGCCACTATGGCGGCGGCTTCCTCGTTATTGCGCATGGCGGCCCCGGCGAAAGCGTCCAGGTAGCCGGGCAGCTCGCTAAGGGCCGCGGGGCGGACCAGGGAGAGGGTGGCGCCCATGTCGTCGAGGGGCATAGAGATGGGGCCGATGTTCATGCCGCCGGCGTAGAAAGCCTTGTACCAGGTGACCAGGTATTCGCCGAGCTGCTCATGCGTGAAGGCCGGGTTGGCGTTCATGAAGTTCAGCAGGCCGGTGTAGTCGAAGCCCTGGGCCAGCATGGTCTCTTCCGAGCCCACGAACAGGCCGGCGTAGTCCTTCATCTCGTAGAGCACTTCGGCCATCTGCTGCAGGCAGGCGTTCTGCATGACGATGTCGGTGTAGCCGATCTGCTTCATCATCTCTTTCATCTGCGCGGTGCGGAGATAGTTCTTGGTCTCGTCGTCGAAGAGGATGCCCTTGTTGGCGGTGCCGGTGCCGGAGGGCGCCTGCTCCATCTTGGGGTCTATCCAGCCGAGGCCGTGGTTCCAGAGGACCAGCATGGTCTTCTTGGCGGGGAAAGTGGTCTTGGCCCACTGGGCGAACTCTACGACGCGCTTGTAGTCGCCCATGTCGGCGTTGGGGTATTCCCCGTAGACTTTCTCGCCGGAGGAGAAGACGCCGCCCTTCTTGGTGATGAGCATGCGCTTGGAGCCTTTGCCCTTGATGCCGTGCTCGACCACGATGTTGATCTTGTCGGAGGTGCCGACTTCCTTCATCTCTTTAATATCTTTCTCGGCCCATTTGCCTACCAGGCCCATCAGCTGGCTGTCGCTGAGGTCGTTCTTGGCGTTCATGAAGACCATGATGGTCCATTCTTTCTGGCCCATGGGCTGGGGCTTGTCGGGTTTGATGAAATCGAAGATGCCCTTGTCGGCCTGCATGGCCCTTATGTCCGCGGCGTTGAGGCCGTTAAGGTTGAAGTCCTGGGCGTTTACGGCGGCGGCGCCGAAGAAGGCCAGGGAGAGGATGCTGAGGAACTTAAGGTTCTTGTTTATCATACTCATAGTCTAGCGTATAGGAGCGGCCCGCAATAGAGGCGGAGGGCCCAAAGGGGGGAAGTTTTAGGGCCTACCCCCATCTGGGCCCTTTGGAATATGTTAACTGGGGGAGCTGACCGGAGGGTGCCCCCCGCTCACCCGAACTGCAGGGAACCGTTGCGCGGTTCCCCCCCGAAGCGGGGCCCCCCTTCCCCAACGGGTGCTCGGGGGGCACCCTCCGGTCAGCTCCAAAGGCTAAACCCACCCCGGCTTATTGTTATAATATGGATATCGTTGGGCTGAACCAAACATGAAGACAAAGATCTCCATCGTAGCCGGTTTCCTGCTGGGCGCCGGGCTGCTTTACCTGGCTTTCCGGAACATGGATTTCCGCAAGCTCATGGAGATCTATTCCGGCGCCAACCCCCTCTACATCCTGCCCTTCGCCCTCATAGCCGTGCTCGAGCTGCTGGTGCGCGCCGCGCGCTGGCGCCTGCTGCTCAAGCCCTCCGGCGAAGTGAGCCTGTGGGACTCCTTCCGGCTGCAGGCGGCCGGCCTGGCCCTCAGCAATATCCTGCCGCTGCGCCTGGGCGAGGTGGCCCGGGGCACCTTCGGCGCCAAGCTCTTCAATATCCCCATGGTCACCGTTTTCGCCACCATCCTGGTGGAGCGCGCCCTGGACGTCATCGTGCTCTTCGTCATGGTCGCGGCCGCGGTCAGGCTGGGGGGGATAAGCGGGGCCCTGTCCGGCCACGGCGGCGTGATCTGGGCCGTGCTGGCCGTCATGACGTTCTCGCTCGGGGCGCTGGTGTTCGCCGAGGAGATAGTGGCGCATGCCTGGTTCTCGGGCGCCTTCGCGCGCTTCCCGCGGGTGAAGGGCCTGTTCGAGAAGCTGGCCATGGGCGTAAAAGGCCTGCGGTCCCCGGTGAACGCCGCGCTGATACTGCTGCTGGCCGCCGCGCAGTGGCTGCTGGATTCGCTTAACTACTACCTGATAGCCCTGGCCTTCGGCCTGGGCGGCACGGTGGATATTTTTAAGAGCGTCGCCCTGCTCTTTACCGGGGCCATGGCCGCGTCGGTGCCCGGCCCGCCCGGTTATTTCGGCAACTTCGAATACGCGCTGCAGAAGGTCATGGAGGCCTGGGGCATAGCCCCCGACGTGGGCTTCGCCTACGCCTCCTACCTGCATTTCCTCGGCTACGCCCTTATCACGCTCATCGGCGTGGTTTTTGTCTACCAGATGGGGCATTCTCTCGGCAAGGTGTGGGGGCAGTTCTCCTCCTCCGGCCGGAAGGAGAGCGCGTGACCCCCGTTAAGTCCGTGCTGATGATCAGCCAGACCTTCCACCCCGTCATAGGCGGGTCGGAGCGGCAGGCCTTCGAGATCTCCAAGGCGCTGGCCGGGCGCGGCGTGGCCGTTACCGTGCTTACGCGCCGCCCCCCGGGCCTGCCGGCCGAGGAGACCGTGGCGGGGGTCAGGATCAAACGTTTCGCCTGCCCCGGCTCCGGGCTGCTCAATTCCATTTTCTTCATGTCGCGGGTATTCGCCTGGATGCTCGCGCACGCCGCCGGTTACGACGCCGCGCACGTGCACCTGGCCTCTTCCCCGGCGGTGGCCGCGGCGCTGGCCGGGCGCCTTACCGGGCGCCGCATCGTTATAAAGCTGGGCGGGGGCAAGGGCGTGGACGAGATCTCGCTTTCGCAAAAGACCCTGGCGGGCCGCCTGAAGCTCGCTTTTTTCCGCTACGTCAGGCCGGAGCTGCTGGTGATGAACGGCGAGGTGCTGGAGTGGCTCCGGGCGACTAAAGAGTACGCCGGCATGAACCTGCGCCTTTTCCGCAACGGCGTGGACACCGGGCGCTACACGCCGCCTCTCTACAACGAGAAGATCAACGCCAAGGCCGCGCTGGGCCTGGACAACGCCGCCGTGTTCCTGTTCGTGGGCCGGCTGTCGCCCGAGAAGCGGGTGCGGGAGCTGGTGGAGGTCTGGGCCGAACTGCTGGGCGAGGAAACCGCTCCGCCCAGGGTGCGGCTGGTGATCGTGGGCGGAGGCCCCGACGGCCCCGCGCTGAAGAAAGCCGTGGCGGACCTGGGCCTGTCCGGCAGCGTGCTGCTGGCCGGGCCGCAGCAGGACCTGTTGCCGTATTACCGCGCCGCCGACGTTTTTATCCTGCCCTCCATTTCTGAAGGCCTGTCCAACTCCATGCTGGAGGCCATGGCCAGCGGGGTGGCCGTGCTGGCCAGCCGCGTGGGCGGGGCGAAGGACGCCATAAACCCCGGCGTGAACGGCAGCCTGTTCGACCCGCTCAGCCGCACCGAACTGAAGGAAGGCCTGCGCCGGCACATAGCCGACCGCAGCCTGGCGGTGAAGATGGGCGAGCAGGCCCGCAGGACGGCGACGGAAAAATATTCCATGGCCAGGGTCACCGACGACCTGCTGGCCATCTACGGGGAAAGCTGATATGTGCGGCATCTGCGGAATCTACAATTACGCTTCGGGCCTGCCGGTAGAGAAGGCCGACCTGAAGGCCATGAACGACCTCATCGTCCACCGCGGCCCGGACGACGAAGGCTACTACTCCGACCATAACATCGGGCTGGCCATGCGCCGCCTGTCCATCATAGACCTTTCCACGGGCCACCAGCCCATCACTAACGAAGACGGCTCGCTGTGGATAGTCTTCAACGGCGAGATCTACAACTACAAAGAGCTGCGCGAGGGCCTGCTGGCCCGCGGCCACGTTTTCAAGACAAAAAGCGACACCGAGGTGATCCTGCACCTCTACGAGGAAAAAGGCGAGGACTTCCCCAAGGAGCTGCGCGGTATGTTCGCCGCGGCCATCTGGGACAGCCGCCGCAAAAAGCTGGTGCTGGCGCGGGACCGCGTGGGCAAGAAGCCGCTGCTCTACGCGGTGACGCCCTCCTCCTTCGCTTTCGCCTCCGAGCTGCGCTGCCTGCTGACGCGCAAGGACGTGCCGCGCGAGATAAACCCGGCGGCCATAGACGCCTACCTGACCCTGCAGTATATTCCCAGCCCGATGAGCATCTTCAAGGGCGTGCGTAAGCTCGAGCCCGGCTCGGTGCTGGTGTTCGAGGACGGCAAGGTACGCACCGAAAAATACTGGGACCTCCCCGTCGGCGAAGAAAAGCTGGGACACGTCCCGCTGGAGGAGCTCAAGGAGCGCCTGCGCGACGAGATGTCGGAGGCGGTAAAGATCCGCCTGATGTCGGAGGTGCCGCTCGGGGCCTTCCTGTCGGGCGGCATAGACTCCACCATCGTCACGGCGCTGATGGCCAAACACTCGGCCACGCCGGTAAAGACCTTCGCCATCGGCTTCAAGGAAGAAAAATTCTCCGAGCTGGGCTATGCCCGGCAGGCGGCCAAAATGTACGGCACCGACCACACCGAGTTCACGGTGGAAGCCCACATGACGGACGTGCTGGAGAAGCTGGCCTGGCATTACGGCGAGCCCTACGCCGACTGCAGCGCCCTGCCTTCCTATTTCGTCTCGCGCGAGACGCGCCGGTCGGTCACCGTGGCGCTCAACGGCGACGGCGGCGACGAGGCCTTTGGCGGCTACCTGCGCTACGTCGGCATGAAGGCCGACCGCCTGATCTCCGGCGTGCCGGCCTGGGCCAAGCGCGGCGCGCTGCGGGCCGTGGGCGCCTTCCCCAAGACCGCGCCTTTCAACTTTTTCTGGCGGCTGGAGAAGTTCCTGAAGTTCTCGGTCATGCCCACCACCGAGCGCCGCTACCTCTCCACGGTGTCGTTCTTCGGCCCCGGCGAGGCCAACGGCATCTATAGCACGGCCTTCGCCAACCTGCTGGGCGCCGACAAGGATTACGCCGAGCGCTACCTCTCCAAATTCTTCGCGCGCGTCCCGGACGAAGACCTGCTCAACCGGATGACCTACGTGGACATGCGCTCCTACCTGCCGGAATGCCTGATGACCAAGATGGACATCGCCTCCATGGCCAATTCCCTGGAGACGCGCTCGCCCTTCCTGGACCACAAGGTGCTGGAATTCGCCTTCCGCCTGCCGGGTCACCTCAAACTGAAGGGCCTGACGGGGACGAAGTGGATCTTGAAGGAAGCTTTCAAGGAGATGCTGCCGCCGGACATCTACAGCCGCGGCAAGATGGGCTTCGGCGTGCCGCTGGGCATCTGGTTCCGCGGCGAGCTGAAGGATTACTGGGCCGGCGCCTGCCTGTCGCAGAAGGCGCTGGGGCGCGGCTATTTCAAGCCGGAGCAGCTGTTCCGCCTGTGGGACGAGCATCAGGGCGGCCTGAAGGACCACGGCTACAAGCTCTGGGCCCTGCTGATGCTGGAGCTGTGGCACCGGCAGTACGCCGACGATGCCCGGATCTGAGCCCGCTTTTAACCGACATGGATAATTTCTTCGCGACGGACCGGAAGCTGACCGCCAAAAATCTGGCGGCTATCCTGCTGCTGGCGGCCGCCGCCCGCTTCGCCCTGCTGCTGGCGCTGGGGCCGCAGGCCGAGCTCGATACAGGCCCCTATCTCGACGGCGCCCGGCTCCTGCTGGAAACCGGCAGCTTTTCCGAGGTGGACGCCGTAACTGGCCAGCTCACCCCTTTCGCCTACAGGATGCCGCTGTTTCACGCTTTCGCGGCGGGGCTGATGCAGGTCTTCGGCGCCGATATCGCCTGGCCCCTGGCCCTCGCCAATATCCTCTTCTCCGTAGCCGCCATACCGCTTGCGATGGTGGTGCTGTACGCCGCGGCCGGCCCGGCGGCCGCCGTGGCGGCCGGCTACCTGATGGCCATCGCCCCCAACTCCGTTTTCAACAGCGTCCTGCTGCTGACGGACAGCATGTTCGCTTTTTTCAGCGCCGTCTCTTTTATCGCCGGGCTCCAGGCCCTGAAAAACCGTTCCGGCGCCAGGTTCTTCCTCTGGGGCGCCGCGATAGGGCTCTGCGTCATGATCAGGCCCATCCTGCAGTATTACTTCATCGTGCCGCCCCTGCTGCTCTTCTCGCCCCTGTTCAGGGCGGAGTGGAGGGCCAGGGCCCGCTACTGCGCGCTGGTGCTGCTCGGCATGGCGGTTTTCATGGCGCCCTGGGTGGCGAGGAACAGCCTGCAGCTCGGTTTTGTCGGCCTGGAAACCAACCAGGGGGTGAACACCCTGGTCTCCACGATACACCTGGTCCGCCCGTCCACGCCGGAGCAGGCGCTGGCGGACCCCCGTCTGGCCGCGGTGAGGGATATCGTCGCCCGGCATACCGGCGCGCTGGAGGCGGAGGCCGAGGCGCGCGCCGCGCTGAAGCTTACCCCCGTGGAAGCCAGCGCCTATTTAAAGCGCCTGGGTGTGGAAGTTATCCTGCAGAACCCCCTGCGCGTGCCGCGGCTGTACCTGCGCAACGCGGTGAATATCGTCACCTCGCCGTCCGCTTTCATGGAATTGGCCGCGCGCCTTTCGGGAAAGACCACGGCTGTTTTTCCCCATATCTCCGTCGCCCTGCAGAACCGCGACTGGCGCACCCTGGCCGTTAACCTGGGGCCGCGCCTGCTGCTGGCCCTGCTGTTCCTGGTCTGCGCCCCTCTGGGCGTGCGCCTGCTCTGGCGGAACGCGGACGCCGACCGCAAGTTGGCGATAGCCCTGCTGCTGGCCACGACGGTCTACACGGTGGGCCTCACCTCCATGGTGGCCGGCTACGACCGCTACCGGCTGCCGCTGGAGCCGTTCCTGCTGGGCTTCGCGGCGGTCTGGCTGCTTTCCCTGCGGGCCCGCGGGCGCGCTCCGGCCGGTGAAAAATGAAGATAGTCCTTATCAACCCCGACATCCCGTGGAACGCCGGCAACATCGGCCGCTCCTGCGTGGCCACGGGCACGGAACTGGCTTTCGTAGGCAAGATGGGGTTCGACCTGAGCGCCAAGGAGATACGGCGCTCCGGCCTGGATTACTGGCAGTTCCTGAAATATTCGGTGCACGCCGACCTGGACGCGTTCCTGGCGACCCTGCCGGAGAACCCGTCGCTGATCTTCTTCTCCACGCGCGGGGGAAAAAGCTACTGGGAGGCGCCCTACCGCCCGGACTCGTGCCTGATCTTCGGCGCCGAGACGGCGGGCTTCCCGGACGACATTTACGAAAAATATTCGGAGTCTCTCTACAGGATCCCCATGTGGTCGGACAGGGTGCGGTCGCTGAACCTGTCCACTTCGGCCGGGGTCGCCCTCTACGAGGCGCTGCGGCAGACTAAGGCCTGAGCAGGTCCGCGAACTCCGGCGAACCCAGGCGGCCCAGCAGTTCGTGGCCGTTGACCTCGGCCTCCAGCGCCAGCGCCCCGCCCTTCTTCCCCAGCACGAAATAAGCCTCTCCGTCCTTGTACTTCCCGTTGTTCTGGCAGACGAACAGCCGTCCCCCGTCCTTGAGACCGGCCCCCAGGTTGGCGAGGGCTTTTTTTATTTCTCCGGGCGTGAAATACACCTCGTTGAGCACGTTGGCGCATTTAATAAGGTCGGCCTTGCGGGGCAGGGCGCCTGAAAAGATGTCGAAGGGCCGCAGTTCGGCACCCGGGAACTTTTCTGTCACGGCCGGGTTCAGCAGGGAGATCCTGCCCGCGCCGGCCGGCGCCTGCCCGCCGCCGCCGGTGCTGAGATAAAAGAGGGGGAGCTTCACTGAAACGCTTCCGTCGTCGCCGGCGTAGAACCGGCGCCCGCAGCAGAAATCTGTGTAGCGGTAGCAGTCCTGGCTGTCGGTCAGCAGCACCTCGCAGCCTTTCGCCCGCTCCAGCAGGCCCAGGGCGGAGACGCCGTCGGAAACCCCGGTCTCCACTATCAGGCTGCCCGGCGCGGCCGACGCCAGGAGGGCGGCGTCGGTGAGCGGGCTGCGGCCCGCCGCCGTGGTCTTGTAGGCGTTGCCGCTTTTAAAAAGGTTCATGGTCCTGGAGAACAGCGCGGCCTTTTGGTCCGCCGGCAGGGCGCTGCGGCGCACCTCGTCAAAGATGTCCGGGCTGAACTTTATGCGCAGGGCCAGCGCCAGAAATCTGGATACAGGGTTCTCCAGCGCCGCCAGGTAAAGGCGCAGAAAAGGCAGGCTGTCCAGGCAGGGCCCGCTGCGGAGAAGAATTTTTTTAATATCCGGCATAGATCACAGATCCCGGCCTCCGGGCCCGGCGGCGGTCAGCCGTTGGCCGGGTCCCGCACGGTATGCGTCATTTTTTTGTACGCCATTATCAGCCGCATGTCCAGGTTGAACCCCCACAGCTGGTGGCGGATCCTGAAGTTGGAGGTCGCCTTGAGCACCTTGAAGGCCAGCTTTTTGAGCGGGCCGAAATTAAAGGCGTCGATGTTGATGTTCACGAAATCCATGTAGAAAGAGACCTTCCGGATATATTCCTTGTCCGGGATCCAGACCAGTTTCTCCACGTCCTCGAAGCCCGTAAGCGGCACGACCGATTCGCTCCAGCCGGCGACCGTCTGCGGCTGTTGGTAGCCGTATTTCTGCACGCATTCCTCGTACAGTTCCCCGCCCGGGTAGGGGCGGAAGATCTGCGGGCCGATGATGGACACCTTGTTGTCCAGGGCCCGCAGTTTCTGTATCAGGAGCAGGGTGGCGTCGGTGTCGCTCTGCTCCTCGCCGGGCAGGCCCATCATGAAGGAAAAGGTCACGCCCAGGCCGTGCTTGACTATAAGCTCGGCCGACTGGCGGATCTGGGCGACGGTGATCTCCTTCTTGAGCTTGTCTAATATCCTCTGCGAGCCGGACTCGGCCCCGATCGAGAGGTAATAGAGGCCGACGTCCTTGAGCCTTTCAAGCAGGGGCTCGTCCACCAGCTTCCGGTCGAAGGCGTCCGCGCGCATGGAGGTGTACCAGTTGAACTTCAGCCCCCGCTTCTTTATCTCGTTGGCGAAATTTTCCGGGTGGTCGCGCCTGACGAAGAAATTCTCGTCGAGGAAATCGAAATAATCCAGGCCGAACTCCCGGGTCAGGTAGGCCAGCTCGTCGGCCAGGCGGCCCGCGGATTTGGTCCGGTACCCGCCGAAGGCCAGGCGCTTGTTGGCGTTAACGCAGAAGGTGCACCGGTAGGGGCAGCCGACGCTGGAGATGATGACGCCGGAGTTGACGCGCATCGCCTCCCGGCCCCTGCCGACGCTGCGGACCCGGTACTTGGAATAGTCTATCAGGTGGTAGTTCAGGAAAGGCAGCGAATCCAGGTCGTTGGGGGCCCTGCGGCCGGTAAAGACCAGCTCCCCGCCCGACAGGAAATACAGGCCCTTTACGGACCGCGGGTCGGCGTTGCCGCGCAGCGCCGCCAGCAGCTCTTGCGTGGTGTACTCTCCCTCTCCGACGCAGACAAAGTCGGCGACGCCTTCCCGCAGGACCTGCTCCGGGAACAGCGTGGGATGGATGCCGCCCCAGATGACGCGGGTGCCGGGGTAACGGGTCTTTACATGCCGGGACAGTTCAGCGGCGTGCCGGACCTGGCTGGTCATCACCGTGAAGCCTACCAGCAGGACCTGGCCCGGGGCCGCGTCCAGGTGCCGCGACAGGAGGCCGACGGGGTCCTCCTCCGCCACCATGTCCAGGACGAAGGAGCTCACGCCGCTGCGCTCCAGGAAGCTGGCGATGGTCAGCAGGCTGGCGGGAGGATAGGGGATCGGCGTCTGGATGTAGTGGTAGGCAGAACGCGGGTTAATGAGAAGGCACTCGTGCGTTTTCATGAAGGACCATTATACTAAAAGGCTATTTGCCCGCCGCCCGCGCGCCCGTCAGGCCGGCTTTTGCCGCCCCGGGCGGAACCGGTTAAGCGCAAGATTTGCCACCTTGCTCAGTTCTTCGAGCCGGAAGAAAGCGGAGATCGCCGTGAAACACAGCAGCCCCGCCAGGGCGGAGGCCGCCAGGGCCGCCCCCTGGCCCAGGGGCGTGCCGCCCGGAGCGGGCGCCAGCGCGGCGTGGGCCAGGAATACCGCCAGCCCCGAGACCGCCGAGAAGGCCGTGATCCTGAGCAGCGACCGGACTATCGCCACCCCGTGCAGGTTGGAGATGCGCTTTTTCAGGACGATAAAGAACAGTACGGCGGAGAGCAGGGAGCCCAGCGCGGCGGCCAGCGCTATGCCGCCGGCCGGCGGGCTCATCAGTTTCATGAACGCGAGGTTCATGGCGATGTTGGCGAAAAGCGTGGCGGCTACGACCTTGATTATGCTCTTGAGGTCCTGGAAGGCGAAGAGGATCCGCATCAGGATGACGGCGGCGTAGTTGGAGAAAAGCAGCAGGCAGTAGAACACGAACACCCGGGAGGTCAGCTCCGTCGCGGCCGCGTCAAAGGCGCCCCGCTGGAAGAGGAGCTGTATGGCGGGTTTCGCCAGGATCATCATGGTTACGGTCAGGGGGATGAAGATGAAGCCCGACATCCTGATGCTCAGGGACACGGTGTCCTTCATCTCCTCCAGCCGGTTCTCCGCGGCCTGTGCCGACAGGAACGGGTAGATGGAGGAGGCGATGGTCGCGGAGAAGATCATGAGCGGGACCTGTATCAGTTTGTCCGCGTACGCCAGGGCGGTTATGCTCCCGGCCGGCAGCCAGGAGGCCATGAACCTGTTGACCACGGTGTTGAACCCCGACAGGACCGGGATCACCAGGAAAAGGAACATCAGGCCGAAGGATTTCCTGATCTCGGGGTGCTCCAGGTCCAGCACGCCGGAATACCTGGCGCCGTAGGACCTGGCGAAGGGCGCGAGGAAGACGAACTGCAGGATGGTGCCCGCGAGCAGCCCCCAGGCCAGCGCGAAGACACCCAGCTGTTCGGTGAAGAGCAGCATGAAGAAGATGGTGCTCAGCGTTACGAAGATCCCGGAGACCGCCGGCCATAAAAAACGCTCGAACGCGTTATAAACGGAGGAGAGGATGTTGACCGCGCCCGTAAAAAGGACCGCGGCGCCGATGATCCGGAGCATCGCGGCAGCTTTGGCGGCGGTTTCCGGGGCGAGCCCGGGCGACGAGAGCCTGATGATAGGGCCCGCGAACAGGAAAATGAGGGCGACGAGGGCGGCCAGGACGATGAGGATAAGGTTGGAAACCGTGCTGATGATCCGGTTCGTTTCCGCCAGGTCCTTAGTCCTGTACCTGGCGATGACGGGGATGAACAGGATGGCGAAGAGCGAGAGGAAGACGTTGTTGAGCAGGTTGGGCACGGTCATCGCCGCGTAGAAGGAGTCCATCGACTCCGAGACGCCGAAATAATTGGCGATGAGCATCTCTTTGGCCAGCGACAGCGCGTGGCCCAGGATGCTGGCGGCAACGAGGATGCTGGCGGCTTTCGCTATCTTTAAATTGGTGGTCATTTCTCCCGTAAGCGAGCCGGGTTACTTTATTACGATGTCCTTCATGTGGTCTTTCGCCGCTTCAAGGGCGCTTTGCGGCAGGTGGCGCGGGTAGATCACCGGCATGCCTTTGTAGGAGGGGACCTTCCAGCCCTTCCCGTCCTTCTGGATCGCCCAGAAGCCGCCGAAAGCCGCCGCTTCGCCGAAGATCTCCGCGACCGCCAGGGTCACGCCGGGATGGAACTTCCGCCCGGTCTTCGGGTCCAGGATGAAATCCTTGTCGCCGGACCTTTTGGCCAGGTCGGCGTCGCATTGGGACAGCTGCAGGTTCAGGTCGTCGCCGCAGATGATGCCGCCGTCTTTTACCAGCGGGATGGCGTTGAGGATATCTTTTTTTACGGGGGCGTAGGTGTGGTCGGCGTCGATGAAAATAACGTCGAACTGCCCGGGCCTGAGCATCGGCAGGATGTCCCCGCTGCGGCCCTTGAAATGCTGGCAGAGGATGGTCTCGGGCAGGGTCTTTATATTGTGAAGGAAGATATTGTAGGCGATGTCCGAACTCAGCATCGCCTGCATGTTCTTATGGACGTCGTCCGAGTTCTTCTCCTCGTCGAAGAAGGCGGCCCACGCGTCCACGCAGGTGATAGCCCCGCGCGAAGCGTTGTGCTCCTCCAGGCCCTGGGCGAAGGACAGGGCCGAGGCGCCCAGCCAGGTGCCGATCTCGAGCACGCTGATGTCGGAGAGGGCCGGGTTCTGCTGCTTGAGCTTCCAGATGGTCCCGAGCATGAAGCAGTGCCTGACGGGGGCGCTCAGGATCCCGTATTTGATGTCGAAGACCGGTTTGCCGGGGGAAACGGTTTCTAGCAGGTTTTGGTAGGACATAGGTTAGGGGGCGGCTCGCTCTGATTTTAGCATTTATCTTTCGGGCCGCCGGCCGCCAGGGGCCGCAGCAGCAGCCGCGCGATTATGGCTATGATCGGGCCCAGGTAGATCTCGCCGTTGAGGATCTTTTTGACGAGGTCCGGGAACGGGACGGCTTCGATGGAGACGATTTCGGAATCGTGCGGCTTGCGCGCCTTGAATTCCGCCGCCGTTAGGTCTATCCTGAAGACGCTCAGCAGCACCGGCATCCGTCCGGGCATTTCCGAAATGGGCAGCTCCGGCACGAAGCGGGCCGGGTCCTTTATCCGGATGCCGGTCTCCTCGGCGAATTCGCGCATGGCCGCCATGACCGGGGTTTCTCCGGGCAGCGCCCCGCCGCCGGGAATATCCAGGGGACAGTCGTCTATCAAAGGGCGCTTCACGCGGAGCATGACCACCGACTTCCCTTCCAGCACGGGGAGGATGGCGACCTGGGGCTGGTCGTACTCCAGGGTATAGTAGGAGCCCCTGGACCGCACCTTGAACCAGGGGTTCTTATGCGCGGTCAGGACCGGCTTTAAGTCCGGGCAGAGCAGCGGGGGCGCGCAGTCCGGAGGATACGGCAAGACTCTTTTTTTCATCTATTCCCGGGAATATTATAGTAAATTCGTCCCCGCGGGGCGGTTGCGGGGGACGGCGCCTTTTTTGGTATTATAGGGGCTGGGATGAACATAGAAGCCCTGGAAAAAAAGGCCCGTGAAATACGGGCCACCTGCATACAGATGGCCTGCGACGGCCGGGTGGGGCATCTCAGCTCTTCGCTCGGCTACGTGGACGTGCTCGTGGCCCTTTACTACGGCTGGCTGAAGACCTTTCCGGGCGACCAGGCCAACCCCGGCCGCGACCGGTTCATCCTTTCCAAGGGCCACGGCTGCGCCTCCCTTTACGCCGTGCTCGCCGACCGCGGCTTCTTCCCGGCCGAGCGGCTTACCGAATATAACAAAGAGGGCTCCTGCCTGCCCAACCATCCCTGCATCCACGCCCTGCCGTCGGTGGAGATGTCCTCCGGCAGCCTGGGCCACGGCCTGGGCGTGGCGACCGGCATCCTTTACGGGCTGCGCCTGCGCGGCTCCGGCGCCCGGGCCGCCGTGCTGCTGGGCGACGGGGAATGCAACGAGGGCAGCGTGTGGGAATCGGCCATGTGCGCCGCCGCGCACAAACTTGACAATCTGCTGGCCGTGGTGGATTATAACGGCGTCCAGGCCGTGGGCAAGAGCGACGAGATCATGGGCCATACCTCCCTGGAGGAAAAATTCAGGAGCTTCGGCTGGGCCGCGCGGACCATAGACGGGTCCGACATGAAGGCCGTGACGGCGGCCCTGGCGGCGTTCCCTTTTGAAAAAGGCAAGCCTTCCGCCATCATCGCTAAGACAAAGATCGGCGTCTCCTTCATGGAGGGGGACGTGCTGTGGCATTACCGGGTGCCTTCCGAAGAGGAAAGGGTGAAAGCCCTGGCCGAGCTGGGCGCGAAGCCCCTCTACGGGGTGAAACCATGAGGCGCGCTTTTTCCAAAGCTCTCTGCGACGCCGCCGAAAAAGATCCCGGCGTGGTCTTCCTCACGGGCGACCTTGGCTTCCAGGTCTTCGACGATTTCGTGGCCAGGTTCGGGCCGCGCTACATCAATGTCGGCATCGCCGAGGCCCAGATGGTGGCCATGGCCTCCGGCCTGGCCAAGGAAGGCTTCCGTCCCATCGCCTACTCCATCGCCTCGTTCATGACGGCGCGCCCCTTCGAGCAGATCCGTGTCTGCGTCTCCTACCCTAACCTGCCCGTGCTGCTGGTCGGGGCCGGCGGCGGCTACGCCTATTCTTCCAGCGGCGTCACCCATCACGCCGGGGACGACCTGGCCCTGATGTCCCTGCTGCCCGGCATGACGGTGACGGCCCCCTGCGACCCTTCCGAGATAGAGCTGCTGCTGCCCCAGCTGCTCAAGCTCGACGGGCCTTCCTATATGCGTGTGGGCAAGTTCGGCGAGCCCGCGGTCCCGGCGCTGGAGGCGCCCGTGCTGGGCAAGGCCCGGCTCCTGCAGCGGGGCGCCAAGGTGGCCGTCCTGACCACCGGCGACATGGCGGCTCCGGCGCAGGCCGCGGTAAAGGAACTCGCCGTGGAAGGCATCTCCCCGCTGCTGTATCATTTTCACACCGTAAAACCCCTGGATACCGGAACGCTCGAGCTGATAGCCGCCGCTGCCGGCACCCTGATAGTGGTGGAGGAGGCGTCCCCGCACGGCGGGCTCGCGGCCTCCGTGGCCGGCTGGCTGGCGGCCGGCGGGCGCGGGACGCGCCTGGTGCGGCTGGGCCCGCCCGACAGTTTCTTTTTCGGCAGCCTGTCCCGCGAGACCTATGCCGCGCGGCAGGGCTACGACAAGAAAGGGATAATGGAGGCCTGCCGGAAAGTTTGGCGGCAGGCGGCTTAAAGAATTTACCTATGGCAGAAAGACTCAACCTCCTCCTCGTCAACGTCGGCGGCACCAAGAAGAAGGTGTACCAGGACCTCAGCAAGGATTACTCCGCCGTGGAGCCCCCGTTCTGGGCGGCCCTGATGGCGGGGTTCGTGCGCAAGAACGGCTTTACCGTGGACATCCTCGACGCCAACGTCCGCAACCTGAGCATAGAGGAGACGGCGCGGGAGATAACGGCCCGCAACGCCGAGATGACGGCCATAGTGGTGTACAGCCAGCAGGCCAACACCTGCGCGCCCATCATGGGCGGCGTAGGCGAGCTCTGCCGCCAGGTAAAAAAGCTGGCCCCGGACCACAAGGTCATCCTCACCGGCTGGCATCCCTCGGCCCTGCCCGAGCGCACCATCCGCGAAGAGGCCTGTGACCTGCTGATCCAGGGCGAGGGTTTCTACCCGCTGCTGGGCGTGCTGCAGAAGAAGCCGAATGAGCAGGTGCCCGGCCTGTGGTGGCGGGAGGGGGGCGAGATCCGCCACAACGCCCGCGGTTCCAATATAGAGAATTTAACGGGGGAACTCAGCGACGTGGCCTGGGACCTGCTGCCGCTGGCCGGCGGGGAGTACCGGGCTTTCAACTGGATGACCCTGCAGAGCCTGGAGACGCGCAACCATTACGCGTCCATCTTCACCAGCCTGGGCTGTCCCTATAAATGTTCCTTCTGCGCCATCCACGCCACGTTCGGCGAGCGCCGCATCCGCAACTGGAGCCCTGACTGGGCGCTGCGCCAGTTCGATATCCTGGCCCGCGACTACGGCGTAAAACATATCAACCTGATAGACGAGCTCTACGTCTTCGACGCCAGGCATTACCTGCCCATCGCCGAGGGGCTGCTGCAGAGGGAGTATAAACTGAATTTCTGCGCCTTCGCCCGGGTGGACCGGGTGGACGCGATGGATATCGCCGAGCTGAAGCTGCTGAAGAAGGCCGGCTTCAACTGGTTAAAACTCGGCATCGAGTCCAGCAGCGCGGCGGTGCTGTCCAAGGCCCATAAGGGCAAGTACGACCAGGATATAGTCCGGCGGGTGGTGGGTAAGATCCACGAGGCCGGCATAGACCTGTGCGCCAATTTCATCTTCGGCCTGCCCGGCGACACCTGGGAGAGCATGCAGCAGACGCTGAACCTCGCTTTCGAGCTGAACTGCGCCTTCCCCAGCTTTTTCTGCGCGATGGCCGCCCCCGGCTCCGACCTTTACAACGAGGCGCTGGCCAACGGCACGGCGCTGCCCGACAAGTGGGAAGGCTTCGCGCAGCAGGGCTACGACTTCCTGCCGCTCGGCACCGAAACGCTCTCCGCCGCCGACGTGCTGCGGTTCAGGGACTACGCTTTCGACGCCTATTTCCGCAACCCGCGCTACCTGGCCTCCATAGAAAAGAAATTCGGCGCCGCCGCCCGCGAACACGTGGAAGGCATGGCGAAGATAAAACTCAAAAGAAAATTACTGGGAGATTAGCCGCCGTCGGCGCAGGCCGCGGCGATATCGGGGTTGGCGCTCAGCCGGGCCGGCCGGGGCCCACTTTGCCCAGGACGTTGCGCGCGGTCCTGGCCAGGCCGCCGGTAAAACCGGCCAGGAAGACCAGCGGCCCGTGCCGGAAGAGCATAAAGAAAGTCTCGGCGGCGGCCGCCAGCCTGAACCGCTTGAGCATGGCGAACATGGAGAAGGTGCGGCTGTTTATTTCCCTGGTCTTGAAGCTCCGGCTCAGGTACAGCCGGCCGGGCCGGGCGGCGGGGGCCGCCAGCCGGGCGGCCAGGCCGTCCAGCAGGTTCTCCATGAACGTCTCCACGCGGTAGCTGCGGGCGGCGTGCGCGTGGGCGGCCGCGGCCATGGCCTCGCGCTTTTCCGGGTTGGCCAGGTAGAACTTCACCTTGGCCAGCAGCTCTTCCTTGTCGCGGAAAAAATCCAGTTCTTTCCCCGGCGTCAGCATGGTCTCCAGGGCGGGGGAATACTCCGTAAGGCAGAAAGCCCCCGCGGCGGCCACTTCCCTCGGCCTGCCCGTGTTCTGGCGCACCCGGTTGAGCAGCGGCTCGTCGTCGTTCTTCCAGTCCGGCGCGCCGACCTGGCTGAAGTTCAGGTTGATCCTGCTCCTGCATAAATATTCTGAGATCTTTTTCGCCGGCAGGTAGCCGTTGGGCGAGCCCTGCCCGTAAACTTCAACTTTTATCCCGGCGTCCCGGAGGAAATCTATATACTCGCGCCTGCCGCGCTTGCGCATGTCCCCGATAAAGCAGACGTCGATGTCCTTCTCTATCTTTACGGGGAAATACTTGTTGCTGGCGGTAAGCTCGTCCTGGCAGACCTGCGCCGGGATCTCCAGCCTGGCATAGGCGGCCACGGCCAGGTAATCGGAAGTGATGACGGCGTCGGCGGCCTGGGCGTAATACCTGTTGTAGCTTTCGAAGTAAAGCGGGTCGTCGGCGAACCAGAAGACCACCCGGGTCTTTTCGCGCAGGGCGGCGTAGAACTCCACCGAAAGCTGGTAGTCGCTGGCGAAAGGGCAGCAGAGCACGAGGTCCGTCTTTTCGCGGGCGACGGTGTCCAGGATGCGCCGCTCGGTGTTCTTTATGCCCTCCTCATGGCAGGCGGAGGCGTAGTTGAGCAGGCGCACGGAGGCGAAGTGCCGCTTTAGCGGGTCGAAGCGCATGGGAAAGCCGCTGTCCTCGGCCGGGTACAGCGCGAGCAGGTTTTTATCTTTGAAAAAATCGGTCATGGGACGCGGCCTTGAACTGCCGGAACGCCGGGCCAAAGCGGGCCCGGCGCGTTCCGAACGAGGTTGTAAACTCGCGCGATTAAATTATACTATTAAAAACAACGCGCGGATAATATGGGTCCCGGGGCGGGACGCGGGGCTAAAATATATGAAAAAAACGGCTAAAAAACAGAAAGTGGCCATCACCGGCGGGGCCGGCTACATCGGGTCCGTCCTCGCGCCGACCCTGCTCAGGGCCGGTTTTAAGGTGCACGTGCTGGACAGTTTCATGTTCTCGCAGACTTCCCTGCTGGACTGCTGCTCCTCCCCCGATTTCGAGATAACCCGCGGCGACGCCCGCGACGAGCGCCTGGTGAAGGAGCTTGTGGGCGGCGCGGACTACATCATCCCGCTCGCCTGCCTGACCGGCGCGCCCATCTGCGACCGCAACCCGGCCGAGGCCAAGGGCGTCATCCTGGACGCGCTCGATGTCATCTTGAAGTTCCGCTCGAAAGACCAGCGGCTCCTCTACCCCACCACCAACAGCGGCTACGGCCTGGGGGAAAAGGGGCGCTTCTGCACCGAGAAGACCCCCCTGCGCCCGGTCTCGCTGTACGGCCGGCTCAAGAACGCCGCCGAGGAGAAGATCCTCTCCGCCGGCAACTCCGTGGCGTTCCGCCTGGCCACGGCCTTCGGCGTCAGCCCGCGCATGCGCCTGGACCTGCTGGTCAACGACTTTACCTACCGGGCCGTCACGGACCGGTTCATCGTGCTCTTCGAGGCCCATTTCAAGCGCAACTTCATCCATGTGCGCGACATCTCCAGGGCCTTCATGCACGCCATGGCCAAGTTCGAGGCGATGAAGGGCGAGACCTACAACCTCGGCCTGAGCGACGCCAACCTGAGCAAGCTGGAACTCTGCAGGGAGATCCGCAAACAGGTCCCGGAATTCTACGTTTCCGAATCCGCCATCGGCAAGGACCCGGACAAGCGCGACTACATCGTCAGCAACGCCAAGATAGAGAAGACCGGCTACAGGCCCGAAGTTTCGCTGCAGGCCGGCATTGCCGAGCTCGTAAAAGGCTTCCGCATCATCAGGCGGAACCAGTACTCCAACGTCTAGGCCGCGCCCGGGGAACAAGGCATGATAATCAGCAAGACTCCGTACAGGATCTCCTTCTTCGGCGGCGGGACCGATTACCCCTGCTGGTACAACAAGAACAAGGGGCAGGTGCTCACCACCTCCATCGACAAATACTGCTACATCACCTGCCGGCCCCTGCCGCCTTTCTTCAGCCACAAGTTCCGGGTCGTGTATTCCAAGATAGAGGATGTGAAGAAGATCTCCGAAATAAAGCATCCCTCCGTCAGGGCCTGCCTGCAGTTCATGCAGGTGAAGGAAGGCCTGGAGATCCACCACGACGGCGACCTGCCGGCGCGCTCGGGGCTGGGGTCCAGTTCCTCTTTCACCGTGGGCCTCCTTAACGCCCTGTACGCGCTGAAGGGAAAGGTGGTTTCCCAGGACCGGCTTGCCGCCGACGCCATCCATATAGAACAGGACCTGCTCAGGGAGAACGTGGGTTCCCAGGACCAGGTGATCGCCGCCCACGGCGGCTGCAACGTGGTGACCTTCGGAGAGAAGAACCACCTGCAGGTGCGCCCGCTCACCTTGTCCGCCGCCAGGCTGGAGGCGCTGCAGGACCGCCTGATGCTCTTCTACACCGGCATCGTGCGCACCGCTTCCGACATCGCCGGGGCGCAGATCAAGAAGACGCCCCAGTGCCAGACCGAGCTGACGGAGATGTGCGGGATGGTGGACCGCGCCGTGGACATAGTCAACGGCAAGGCCGACATCGGCGACTTCGGCCGGCTGCTGCACGAGAGCTGGAAGATAAAGCGCAGCCTTACCGACAAGATCTCCAGCCCCGTCATAGACGCGGTGTACGCCAGCGCGCTCAAGAGCGGCGCCCTGGGCGGCAAGATCCTCGGCGCCGGCGGCGGCGGCTTCATGCTGTTCTTCGCCGAGCCCGGCGCCCAGCCCCGGATCAAAACGGCGCTGAAAAAACTGCTGCACGTCCCTTTTAAGTTCGAAAATTCCGGCAGCTCGATAATCTTTTACAAACCATGACCATGGACGCGGTTATCCTGTGCGGCGGCAAAGGCACTAGGCTGCAGAGCGTGGTGTCGGACAGGCCCAAGCCCATGGCCGCCCTCAACGGCAAGCCGTTCCTGCAGATGCTGGTGGAATACGCCGCCGGCTTCGGGGTAGCGCGGTTCATCCTCTGCGCGGGGCATATGGCCGAAACGATAGAGGAGCATTTTTCCGCCGGCCTGCCCGGCCTCGAGATCCTGGTCTCCCGCGAGCCGCAGCCCCTGGACACCGCCGGGGCCGTAAAGAACGCCGAAGGCCTGATAAAAACCCCGCAATTCCTGGTCATGAACGGCGACTCCTTCTGCAGGCTGGACCTGCGGGCTTTCATGGATTTTCATTTTTCCCGAAAGGCCAGGGCTTCCGTAGCCGTGGCCCGGGTCGCCGACGCCGGGAGTTTCGGTTCCGTGGCCATGGACGGAGCAGGCAGGATAACCTCCTTCCGGGAAAAGTCCGCCGCCGGGGAAGGGTATGTGAACGCCGGGATTTACATCCTGGAGAAGGCGGACCTCGCCGCCGTGCCGCCCGGGGTTAAGTACTCCATGGAGCGGGACCTGCTGCCCTCGCTGATAAGCGGCGGGGGAGTTTACGGCTGCGTGACCGCGGAAAAACTTTTCGACATAGGCACCCCCGAAGGATACAGGGCTGCCGGGGAACAACTGAAATGAGACTACCTTTCGGCACCATCGCGGTCAGCAAGAAATCGCGCAAACTTATAAACACGGCGCTCGACACCCTGAAGCTCTCCAGCGGCCGCCTGGTGCGGGAGTTCGAGGCCGGCTTCGCCGGGCATATCGGCACCAAAGAGGCCGTGGCCGTGAGCACCGGTACCGACGCCGACATCCTGGCGCTGGCCGTGCTGCACGATTTCGGGGCCAGGCGCGGCGACGAGGTTATCCTCCCGGCCCTGTCCTTTGTGGCCACCGGCAACGCCGTGCTGCACGCCGGCTTTAAGCCGGTCTTCGTGGACGTCGAGCGGCATACGCTAAACATCGACCCGAAGAAGATAGAGCGGGCCATAACCCCGAAGACCCGCGCCATCATGCCCGTGCACCTGATGGGCAAACCGGCCGACATGGACGCCATCAACAAGATAGCCAAAAAGCACAAGCTCTTCGTGGTGGAGGACGCGGCCGAGGCGCACGGCGCCGTGTACAAGGGCCGCAATGTCGGCACCCTCGGGGACATGGCCGCCTACAGCCTCTACATCGCCCACATCATCACCACTATCGAGGGCGGCATCGTCACCACCGACAGGCCGGACTTCGCCGAGGTGCTGCGCTCGCTGCGCAGCCACGGCCGCGCCTGCAAATGCCGGGTCTGCGTGGTCAATACCTGCGACGCCTACTGCGAGAAACGGTTCAAGTACGGCGAGGGGTCAGACATACGGTTCGTGTTCGAGCGCATCGGCTACTCCTGCAAGATGAACGAGCTGGAGGCGGCGGTGGGGCTGGGCAGCCTGGACACCTACAAGAAGATCATAGCCAAGCGCCGCGCCAACCTGCTGTCGATGATAGCCAAATTCAAGAAGTTCGAGCCCTGGCTCACCACGATAAAAGAAGAGAAGCACGAGCAGATCGGCCCGCATGCCTTCGCTATCATCCTCGGCGAGAAGGCGCCTTTCACGCGCAACGAGCTGGGCCTTTACCTCGAGAAGAACGGCATAGAGACGCGCCACCTGTTCTCGTCCATGCCCACGCAGTGCCCGGGCTTCGCCTACCTCGGCGGCAAACTCGGAGATTTCCCCAACGCCGAGTATATCGGCAACAAGGGCCTGCACATAGGCGTGCACCAGGACCTGGGCCCGCGGCACGTGGATTATTTTATCCGGAAAACGGAAGAGTTCCTGAAGGGGAAAGGGCTCTTCTGACCGCCGCCCTGGCGGTCTAGAACAGCCGCGCCGCGCTGAGGGCTATCGCGGGAGAGGAGCCTATATTCCTCTTGTCGTGATGGTCGTCGTAGGCTTTTCCGCGGAAATACCTGCCGCGCAGGGCCCAGCCGGTCCACAGCGAAAAATTATAATTGTCTGAAGCTTTATACTGGGTCCAGAGCCCGGCGTTGGCCTGCTCTATATAGGTGGAGTAATCCTTGTCGGGCCTGCCGGCCTGTTCGAACTGCAGCGCGGAATAGATATACTCCGCTTTGAAGCTTAACGTTTCGGAGGCTTTCACGAGGACAGAGGCCTGGCAGTATTTGGGCGGTATATAGGCCGCGGAAAGTTCGTAGGCTTTAGAGGGCCGCCAGGAGGCGGAGAACGGCAGGCGGAAAGAGAACTTCTCGGAACGGTAGTTGTAGGAAACGTAGGGGAAAGGGATACGCCTGGCGAAGCTGCGGCGGGAAGAATACATCAGCCCGGCGGCGAAGGAATGCGGGCCGCTGCTGCTGAAAGTCCTGGCCGCGTTAAATGAAACGTTAGTTTCATGGATGGAATAAAAAGGCCGGTCCGAGTTGGATTGCAGGCCGGCGGAAAAAAAGTTCTTCCTGGTCCTCGCGTTAAGTTTGAAGCCGGCCGAATAAAGTTCCCCCGGCAGCCAGCCGTCCTTGAGTATGCGGTGGTGGGTGGCGCCTGTTTCGAGCGAGACCCCCCTGCCCAGGGCGGCGCTGCCGGAGGCGCCCAGGGAGCGGTGGGCGAGACCCTCCGAGTCCGAGTAGCCGGTCCTGGCGGTCAGGTAGGAGCGGTTGTGCTCCGCCCTGCCCAGGCCGTCGGGAGAATAGAGCCCCTGCGCGGAGGCCGGAGCGGGGAGCAGGCTAAGGAGCAGGAGCAGCGCGGTGATTCTCATGTGGTGTCCTTGTCAGCCGAAGTTAAAAGGCTCGCGGGTCTTCGCGTCCCTCGAGATCAGGTAGAAACTCCAGAAAATAACGGCGGAGCCGCAGAGGAAGATGAACTTCGCCACGGCCCCGGTATGGGCTATCAGGCCGAGCTCGGTCAGCAGGTAGGTCCAGTCGTGCTCGCCGCCTCCTACCAGCGGCAGGGCCTGCTTTATGGCGTCGCCGGCGTAGATGCTGACGTTGAGCAGGCTCTGGCCTGTCCAGAACAGGCAGAGCTGCCAGCCCAGGTTGGATCCCCGGCGCGCAAGGTGCGCCAGGCAGACCGCCGGCAGCAGCAGCTGGAACAGGGTGCCGCCGAGCACGGAGATGAAGCGGCCGAAAAAGCCCAGGAAGACATGGCCGGCCTCGTGAAAGGCCAGGTTCACGTAGTCCAGCGGGGAGAAATAATTGTCGTTCGCCAGCCAGCGGGTGTAGAAAAGAAAGAGGGCGGCTATCAGGACCAGGCGGCCCCAGGACCGCGCTGCCGGGCGGTCCCGCTCGGGGGCCGCCGCGGAGCCCCCGGGAGCGCTGCGCAGGAGCTTTTCCGCCTTCGCCCCGGCGCGCACTTCTTTGGGGACGTGGGTCCTGTTGAGGCAGGCCCCGCAGAATTCGTTCTCCGCGGGGTTCGCCGCCCCGCAGTACGGGCAGGGGATATTGGCCGGGATCTCTTCAGGGGCTTCCATCAAGGACAATTATAGTAATAAAGAAGGCCGGGCCTTGCGGCCCGGCCTTCCCTGAGGCGCCCGGTTTTTAGCGGTAGTACCTGTCGGGGTTGTAGATGAAGTAGAAGTCGAACGGCTCCAGCCGCGGCAGCGTGACGAAACGCTGGCCTTTCTCGTCGAGCTTCTCGTCCAGGGGGAGCGAGGAGGCGTAGCGCGCCGCCGGGCGGGTCACCGGCTTTTCATCCGGGTTCTTCACTATGCCGGTCTCTTCGATCTCCTCCACCACGTTGGTGGCCCATTTGTAGCCCACCGCCTTGTCGCCGAACTCCTCCCAGTCGCCGTCGGAGTTCTTTTCGTACATCTTCTTGCGGAACTCCTCTATGGAGATCCCCATTTTCTTGCTGACCGGGACGTGCAGGCGCCGCTCCCATTCCTTGTTGAGCTCCAGCTGTTCCTTCATCTGGGTCATGTTGCCCCAGGCGAAAGAGGACATCTGGTGGTGCAGGATGATGGCGTTGGGGTAGACGTAGGACTTGTCGGCCAGCGTGGTTATGACCGCCGCCATGCTGGCGGCGTAGGAGCGCACCACCACGTGCACCGGGGCCTTGGAGGCCTGCATCGCCTTGACGATGCGGTAGCCCTCCATCACGGAGCCGCCGGGGCTCATGTCGATCACTATGAAGATCGGCTGCGTGGAGATGTTGTTGAAGTAGTGGATGCGCTCCGTAACGTAGTCGGCCACGCCGGTGAAGATGGGGCCGTTGAGCGCTATGCGCCGGTCGCTGATGACCAGCTTGCCGTTGGCGAAGGGCTTTTCGGTATAGACCGGCTCGGTGTTGCTCTCCTTCTTCCACTCGGATCTCTTGACGCGCAGCTCCAGGTCGCTGTTGAGCCGGGCTATGCGGTTGTCCAGTTCCGCCTTCTCGAACTTGAGCAGGCGCTCCGCGAGGTCCAGGCGCTTAATTTTGAGATCGATCTCGTTGCGCTCCTTGCTGTCGGCCAGCAGGTCCATGCGCTGCTGTTCGGCCTTCATGTCGTTCTCGGCCTTCATGCGGGCTATCTTGGCGGCCAGCTCGCTCATGAGCTTCTTGTTTTTTTCTTCGGCCAGCTTGTTCTCCACGGCCAGCCTGGCCAGTTCTTCGCCCTGGGCCGAGGCGAGGGCCTTGGCCTGCTCGGCGGAAAGCTTGTTCTGCGAGGCCAGCTTCAGGTATTCGGTCTCCAGCCTGGCCAGGTCGGCCTTGCGCTTCTCGTCGGCCAGCTTGTTCTCCGAGGCGGTGCGGGAGAGCTCGGCTTCGAGTTCCGAGGTTTTGGCCTTCTGCCGCTGCAGTTCCAGCTCGTGCTGGGCCCTCAGTTCTTCCTTTTCGGCCGTGACCTGGTGCAGTTTCTTCTTGAGGCGCTGGTCGGCTATCTGGTTATCGGCGCTCAGCTTGGCGAGCTCCGTCTGTTCGGGCGAAGGCTGCGCGGGGGCGGGCGGCGTAGCCATTGACTGCGCCTGCTGCCGGGGTTGGACCGCCGGGTCCTGGGCGGCGGCCGCGGGGGCGGCGGCGCAGAAGAGCAGGGCTGGCAGCAACAGTTTGCGTATGGACATGGGGCGTTTCTCCGTGGGGCTAAAGTGAGCGACAAGGGAAATAATATCGCATGCCGGGCCCCGTGTCAACAAAGCCGGGCCGGCCCCCGCTTTATAAACGCGCTTAAAAGTTGTTTAATATCGGATATATGCTCAAAAAACTCGTTGAATCCTTCATTGGCTCCAAAAGCGAGCGCTCCCTTAAGACCGTCCAGCCGGTGGTCGACCAGATCAACGCTCTGGAAGAAGAGATCTCCAAGCTTTCCGACGACCAGCTTAAAGCCAAGACCCCCGAGTTCAAGGAGCGCCTGGCCAAAGGCGAATCCCTCGACGATATCCTCCCTGAAGCCTTCGCCTGCGTGCGCGAGGCGTCCAAGCGCGTATTAAAAATGCGCCACTACGACGTGCAGCTTATCGGCGGCATCACGCTGCACCGCGGCAAGATAGCCGAGATGCGCACCGGCGAAGGCAAGACCCTGGTGTCCACCCTGCCCGCCTACCTCAACGCCCTCACCGGGCACGGCGTGCACGTGGTCACGGTCAACGACTACCTGGCCAAGCGCGACAGCCAGTGGATGGGCCCGGTGCACGAATTCATGGGGCTGACGGTCGGCTTTGTGCAGCACGACATGCGCAACGAGGACCGCCGCGAGATGTACAACCGCGACATCACCTACATCACCAACAACGAGGTGGGCTTCGACTACCTGCGCGACAACATGGTGATGGACAAGGAAGACCGCGTGATGCGCGAGCGCAACTACGCCGTGATCGACGAGGTGGACTCGATCCTGATCGACGAGGCCCGCACGCCGCTGATCATCTCCGGCCCGGCCGAGGAATCGACCGACAAGTATTATATCGTCAACCGCGTGATCCCGCTGCTGACCCCGCGCTTCATCACCGAGAAAGAAGAGATAGAGGCCAAGCGCGACGGCGTAGACCTGGGCAAGGGCTACGACGCCGTGATAGACGAGAAGTCCCACACCGCCACCCTCACCGAGGAGGGCGTGCACAAGGCCGAGAAGATCCTGGGCGTGGGCAACATCTACGACGATGTCTCTTCCGAATGGGCCCACCACCTGACGCAGGGCCTGCGCGCCCACCACCTGTTCCGCAAGGACGTGGAATACGTGGTCAAGGACGGCGAGATCGTCATCGTGGACGAGTTCACCGGCCGCCTGATGCCGGGCCGCCGCTGGTCCGACGGCCTGCACCAGGCCATCGAGGCCAAAGAGAGCATGCGCATCAAGGAAGAGAACCAGACGCTGGCCACGATCACCTTCCAGAACTATTTCAAGCTCTACAACAAGCTCTCCGGCATGACCGGCACCGCGATGACCGAGTCGGACGAGTTCTGGGAGATCTACAAGCTCGACGTGGTGGAGATCCCGCCGAACCGCC
>Ga0209212_1001315_pt1 | contig 41609 bp, 40 predicted proteins | sample RifGroC2_FD_183996 | JGI IMG/M metagenome (GOLD analysis project Ga0209212, IMG submission 183996) | Groundwater microbial communities from Rifle, Colorado, USA - Groundwater C2 (SPAdes) (version 2) | ecosystem: Environmental > Aquatic > Deep subsurface > Groundwater | place: Rifle, Colorado... | reverse complement strand
TGCCGACGAACGATGTAGTGATCGGCAGGGCCAGAGCCAAGGGCATCCCCATCCTCACGGTCACTGACGACACCTTCACGGCCGTCGAACGCATAGAGGCGAACGTGGGCAAAACGAGCATCCGACAGCAGGAAAAGGTGAAGCGCATCGAGGAACTGATGGACCGGGAGTTCGATGTAACGCGGTTACTGAAAGCCTGCGGCAGCTGACGCGAGCTTCGATAGCCGCAGCCTGCCGTTGCACCGGGATCATTCTTGACACCTTGCCGGGTCCATGCTACTGTGCGCCCATGCTCGTCTATCTGAACGGTGAGTTCGTTCCGAAGCAGAATGCCATGGTCTCCGTCTTCGACCACGGATTTCTGTACGGCGACGGCATCTATGAAACGCTGCGCGCCTATGGGGGCTCGCTTTTCCTGGCGGAGAAGCATCTTTTTCGGCTGCAGCATTCCGCCGATGCAATATCCCTCAAACTCCCTCTTCCCCTCGACAGGATCGGCGGCGCCCTCACCGAGACGGTCCGCGTTAACGGCCTGCGCGACGCCTATGTACGCATCCAGATATCCCGCGGCCCCGGCGAAATAGGCCTCGACCCGGCCCTCTGCCCCGCGCCGACCATGGTCATCACAGCAAAGCAGTTCACGGACTACCCGCAGAACTATTATGAGCAGGGCGTGTCCGTGGCCGTCGTGGAGACGCGGCGCAACCATCCTCTGGCGCTTCCTCCCTCCATCAAGGGCACGAATTTTCTGAACAACATCCTGGCCAAGATCGAAGCGATCGAGGCCGGCGCCTACGAGGGCATCATGTTGAACTGGGAGGGCTTCGTTGCCGAGGGAACGATCAGCAATATCTTCAGCGTACGGGACAGCGAACTGTACACGCCGGGTCTCGAAGTGGGCATCCTGGAAGGAGTAACGCGCGGACTGATCCTGGAGCTGGCCGCCCGCGCAGGCATCGCGGTCCGTGAGCGCGCCTTCCCCCCCGAAGAACTGTCAATGGCCGATGAATGCTTTATCACCAACACGACCATGGAGGTCATGCCGGTCACGCGCATCGACGGGCGGCCCGTAGGGACGGGCAGGCCGGGACCAATGACCGCCCGCCTTCTGGCCGCTTACCGGAACGAGGTTGCACGATGTTTGAAAACATAAAGAGCCTCGCCGGGCTCATTGACTCGACCCTCGTCAGACCCGATGCAACGCTCCAGGACCTTGCCGTTGCCTGCGATGATGCGCGGACCTGCGGCTTCGCGGCGCTCATCGTGAGCAGCGGCCTTGTAAAAAAAGCTCAGGAACTGCTTGCAGGCTCTCCGGTTAAGGTCGGAGCCGTCATCGGGTTTCCGCACGGCGCTTGCACCACGACCGTCAAGATCGTCGAAGCAATGGAAGCGTTAAAGAACGGGGCGCAGGAGCTGGATATTATGATCAACGTCGGCCTGCTGCGTTCAGGCGCCGCGGACCGCGTCGAAATCGATGTCAAGAACGTCATCACCATGACGTCCCAGGCCCTCCACAAGGTCATTCTCGAGACCGGATGTCTCACGGCGACCGAGATCGCCGAAGGCAGCCGCATCGCACTGCGCGCCGGAGCGGCCTTCCTCAAGACGTCAACAGGCTTCGGTTTCCGCGGCGCGACCGTGGATGACGTCAAAACGATCCGTGCCGCTGTTGGCTCCGCATGCCGCATCAAGGCTTCCGGCGGGATCCGCGATCTCGCTTCCGCGCAGGCCCTCGTGGAGGCCGGTGCTGACCGGATCGGGACGAGCGCCGGCAGGGCCATCGTGGAAGAATTTCGCCGCACAGAAACAGGTCGTTGAAGACGAACCGCGCAATCTCATTTCTTTTCAAACCTTGACATAATTGCGCGAACGTTTGTGACAGCATGACCTCGGGCCATGCCTTCACTTTGCAATTTGAAATGTGCAATTTTCAATTGCGGCCAGAGGCCGCTTATGGTATGTTCATCGCCTGACCTGCGGAGCGGGATGTCGCGCTCCTTTTGCCCCCCGGGAGATACTGCATGAAAAGAATCGTTCAAAAACTGCTCAGGCCGGGATCGGTCTGGTGGGCCCTTGCTGCTTGCCTTGCGGTCGTCATCGTTGTCGGCTGGATCGCTACGAGGATCGAGCACGGCATCATGCGATCGCGCACCGTCACGAAAGAACAGGTCGCCCAGGGCTGGAGCTCTGCGGGTCTGGAGATGGCGACTCACACCATCTCGCGGGGAGAGAACTTCTGGAAGGTCGCCCGGCAGTACGGGGTAGACATCGATACGGTCGTGGGAGCAAATCAGGGCCTGACCAAGCTTCAGGCCGTCACGGGCCAGAAGATCCGGGTGCCGAACCGCCGGGGCGCTATCCACGTGACCCAAAGCGGCGACCGGCTGCCTGTTGTGGCCGCCGCCTACGGCGTGCCTGACGAGGCCGTCGCCTCGGTGAACAACCTGGGCGAAAAACACATCCTGCCCGATGGACTGGAGCTGTTCATCCCCGGCGCAAAACCGCTTCAGCTCGCCGCCGACATGGACACACGATACCGGCTTCGCGGCATCTTCGGCTCGCCTCTCACCGGCCGGATCACCTCGACGATGGGAATGCGGAAGCACCCGGTCGGCGGATTCCGGGGCAAGCACACGGGCCTCGATCTTGCCGCGCCCTCGGGCACGCGCATCGCCGCCGCTGCCGCGGGCACGGTGACCGAAGCGGGCGAGGGGGAGTACATCGGCAAATACGCCATCATCACCCACAAGGACGGCTATACCACGCTCTACGGCCACTGCTCTGAGGTCCTCGCGCGGTCAGGCCAGCAGGTCAAAAAAGGCCAGATCATTGCCAAGGTGGGTGCAACAGGACGCACGACAGGCCCGCATCTTCACTTTGAAATACGCAAGAACGGGGCGCCCCAGGACCCCCTGGCCTATCTCTGGTAGAACCATCGGACGGCGAATTCGTCATTAGGCTGCTATGACCCGCGCATTGACGCTTATCACTGTGCTCTGCCTCATGTTGCCTGCAGGCGAGGCCGCTGCCCGTGACTGGGGTCCCTGGTCAACGAGTACGGAGGCGCCCGCGCTGCTGTCGCCGGCTGACCAGGAGTCTGCACCGGCGTCTCGGGAGCCGGCCCTGCATTTCGTTGCTGCGACGCCCTTCATCTGGCTGCTCCGGCTCTATCAGAACCATATCACGCATGTGGACGGCGACAGGTGCCCCATGTACCCGACCTGCTCGCAGTACAGCGTTCTTGCGATCCGCAAGCACGGTCCGATCCTGGGGATCATTATGAGCGCCGACCGCCTGATCCACGAGCCCGATGAGCGCGATTACGTCCCTCTCTTGAAGGTCGGCAACCGCTATCGCTACATCGACCCGCTGGACAACAATGACTTCTGGTGGTACCGCCCATGATGCTCCCGAACCGCGCCGCACTTCTCCTTATCACGATGCTGCTCATCGCGCCGTCCGCGCAGGGCGGGGAGCCCTCTGCCGAGTCGATCAAATCCTTTGCCGATCATCTCTACGGAGCCGGAGATTATTACCGCGCCATCACCGAGTATGAACGGCTCCTTTTTTTCTATCCCACCCATACTCTGAGCACTGCGGCACAATACCAGATCGCCATGGCATACCTTGAGGGCGGTAAATATACACAGGCTATCAAACAGCTGCGCGACCTGTCGAACACTTATGCCGGCAGCGAGATCGGCAGGAAGGCCCAGCTTTCACTGGCCGAAGCGTATATCCGGAAAAAGGATCATCACCTTGCCCTCAACATGCTTGAGGAGTTCCTGGCCTCCTATCCCAGGGACCCCCGGGCAGATGCCGTTCGCATCCGTACCGGATGGGTCTACCTGCAGCTGGGGGAATGGCAGCAGGCAGGCGCGGAGTTCCGAAGCGTACCTGCGGGCTCCGCGGAGCGGCGCCAGGCCGAAGCACTGGCCGGCGAGTCCGCCGGATATCCCGGCCTGCAGAAAAAATCTCCCGCCCTCGCGGGTACGCTCTCTGCCGTGCTTCCAGGCGCCGGGCAGCTCTATGTCGGCAGACCCGCTGACGCGACCACCTCCTTCCTGCTGAACAGCCTGTTCATCTGGGCCACCGTGGAAGCTTTTAAGAGCGACAACGACGTGACCGGCGGGATCCTGCTCTTTTTCGAATCAGGCTGGTATTTCGGAAACATCTACAATGCCATGGGCAGCGCCCACAAATATAATCGCCGGGCGGAACAGCGCTATCTCGACGATCTCCAGAGCCGCTACGGCATATCCTATCTTCGCGATGACCGCGGCCGTGATATCCTCGCCTTTACGCTTCGGTTCTGACGACCAGCCCGGCTCCAGCGTGTAAAATAAAAAGCCGGCATCTGATCAACAGATGCCGGCTTCCCGGTGAACACCACGTTATCCGCACATTCCTGCGGAGATCCGCTACAGCGACGCCTGATACTGATAGTGCGCTTCCTGAGGTAGTTCCCTGGTCGCGGCCGGCGAACCGATCACGGTCCAGCATTCGGGATGCTCCAGGAGCTTCTTGACCATGCGGGCGTTCAGGCTGTGGCCCGCCTTATGGGCGACCACATGCCCGATGATCGGCATGCCGGCCAGAGAGAGATCGCCGATGAGATCAAGGATCTTGTGGCGCACGAACTCATCGCGGTGGCGCAGGCCTTCCTTGTTCAGCACCTTTTGTTCGTCCAGAACGACGGCGTTCTCCAGGGAGCCGCCCCTGGCAAGGCCATTGGCCTGCAGCATCTGCACATCGCTCAAAAAGCCGAAGGTGCGTGCGTCGGCAAGCTCACGGAGAAAGCTCTCCTCCGAGACCGGAATATTCATCGCCTGCTCCCTCAGCAAGGGATGATCAAAATCGATGAAATAGGAGATGCTGGGGCTGTCGGCGGGCCACAGGGCGACCTGCTTGCTCCCCTCGCGAACAAAGATCGGCTTGGTGATCTTGATCGTGGAACGCTGCAGGGACTGCATCTGGATGCCCGCTTCGACGATCAGACGCACAAAGGGGGCCGCGCTTCCGTCGAGGATGGGCAGCTCTTCACCGTCGATCTCAATGGTAACATTGTCAATGCCGAGCCCGGCAAGCGCCGCGAGCAGGTGCTCCACGGTCTTGATTGATGCGTTGTTCCGGCTCAGGGTGGTCGCGTAGCTCGTGGCCGAGGTGTTTTCCGCTGCTGCCGCTATCTCGACGCCGCCCAGATCAGTGCGGATGAACACAATACCCTGCCCGGCAGCGGCCGGCTGCAACAGCATCCGCACAGGACGTCCGGAATGGAGCCCGATCCCTTCGACGGCCATTGTGTTCTTGATCGTTCTCTGAAATCTCATCATGAGTGCGATTACCTCTAGCGACATCACTTTGCGAACGAAGAGATACTAAGCAATCTGCATGCCAGCAATGGACCATAAATAACCTGTTGAATTTACTTTATTTTATATCGTTTGCAGCAAAGTATTTGTGGCAGAATTGACCCGTCGCGCTTTCCGCTGTTGCAAGATAACAACACTGGCAAGCCTTAAAACGCACCAGGGCTCCGGGCGCGTCCGCACGGCGTTTCACTTTATTTTACATTGACATGGCTTCGGCCTGTGTGCTAGAGTTCGATTACTATCTGTTGGCAGAAGACTTCTACGAGCGACAAAATTTTCGACAAAAGCACGGAGAGAACATGCGCCAGAAACTGGAAGATGTCTATGAAAACGGCATGGAAGCATTCAGCAAGGGGAACTATGATCTGGCCGAGATCGCCTTCCTCGAGGTCCTGAAAGCGCACCCCAATTTCGCCGACATCCAGAACAAGATGGGCGTGATCTATCATCAGACCAACCGGCCTCAGCTTGCGCTTAAGGCCTTCGAACGGGCGCTGGAACTGAATCCGTCCTATACGGAGGCGGCGCTGAATCTCGCCATCACCTACAGCGACGCGGGGCGCTATGAAAGGGCCCGGGAGGTCTTCGAGAGCGCCGCCAAGGTCACCGCTGCCGCGCCGCGCGCCATCGACCCCTTTGTGCGGGGCAAACTGGCAAATGAACACCTGCGCATCGGAAACCTCTACTATGAACTAGGCATCCTTGACGATGCCATCGACGAATACCGCAAGGCCCTTGCCCTGTCGCCGAACTTCGCCGACATCATCACCGAGCTCGGGATCGCGCTCCGGGACAATGGAAAGCACGATGAGGCGATCAAGCAATTCAACAAGGCAAAGGAGATCAATCCTAGCTTCATTCCGGCTCGCCTGCATCTCGGCGTGACCTATTACTCGGGAGGCTTCTACGGCCTTGCCGAGGAGGAATGGAAGGAAGCGCTCAAGCTCGATCCCGACAACTCCGCCATCAAGACCTACCTCAGCTTCGTCAGGCCGCATAGTTCATGATCGAGGAGCCTGGCCCGGTGGACCTCCTCACCATAACGAACCTGTCAACGCACTTCTTCACCCGCAGGGGCGTTGTCCGCGCCGTCGATGACGTCAGCCTGCGCCTCGGCGCCGGCCGCGTTCTGGGCCTGGTCGGCGAGTCGGGCTGCGGAAAGACCGTCACGGCCCTTTCCATCCTGCGGCTGGTGCCGTTGCCGGGCCGGATCGTTTCCGGGTCCATCGGGTTCGAAGGCCGCGACCTGCTTTCCCTCTCCGACGACCAGATGCGGGCCGTGCGCGGCGCGCGTATCGCCATGATCTTTCAGGAACCCATGACGGCGCTCAACCCCGTCTTCACCGTGGGCAATCAGATCGCCGAGGTGCTTATAGCGCACCAGCGCCTCGACGCGGGCCCGGCCCGCGACGCGGCCGTGCAGCTCCTGCGCGATGTGGGCATTCCTGCCCCGGAAAAGCGCATCCATGAATATCCCCACCAGCTCTCGGGCGGCATGCGCCAGCGCGTCATGATCGCCATGGCCATTGCCTGCCGGCCGTCGCTCATCCTGGCAGACGAGCCGACAACGGCCCTCGACGTCACGATCCAGGCGCATATTCTTGAGCTCCTTGCCCGAATCCAGTCTGAAATGGGAATGGCCATGGTGCTCGTAACGCACGATCTCGGACTGATCGCCGAGCGCGCCGATGACGTGGCCGTGATGTACGCCGGAAGGATCGTGGAGCAGGCCGAGACCGTCGAGCTTTTTGCTCATACCCTGCACCCTTACACGCGGGGGCTGATGGCGTCGATCCCGCAGCCCGGCGCAACGCGGAAAACGCGGCTTCGCACGATCCCCGGATCGGTACCGAAGCTCGAGGACCTCCCGGCGGGATGCGCCTTCGCCCCGAGATGCGAACTCAGGACGCAGCGCTGCGACACACGGCCGGACCTGCTTGAGGTAAGGCCCGGACATCTGGTGCGGTGCTGGGAAGCACGGTAGGAACATGGGGGGACACAGCGGAGGATGCGGAGAAACTTCCTTTTGACTTTATCGGACGTTCCTGATTTGATGGACTCGTAAAAAACGGCTTCACAACTGCGTGAGGTCGGGCACGGAGGAAACCCGTTCATTCTTTTTTTTCGACCTGTCTCAGTGACGACCTGGTAGATTTTTACTTTTTATGAGTGTATCTGATTTGGTCCGCGTCCAGTATTTTTTTGTTTCATTCATGCAAAAAACCATGACGAATCCTTTTCTCCAGATAGAAGACCTGCATAAAACCTTTTCCGTGAAGGCCGGACCGGCCAGGACCGTGGCGGCCCGCGCCGTTGACGGCGTGAGTCTGACCGTCGCCCCCGGCGAGGTGGTGGGGCTGGTGGGCGAGAGCGGGTGCGGTAAATCCACGCTTGGCAGGCTCGTCCTGGGCCTGCTGCCGCCCACGTCGGGTCGCGTGATCGTCGAGGGTCGCGACATCGCGTCGCTGAACAAATCCGCACTGCGCGCGCTCCGCAGGAAGATGCAGGTGATCTTTCAGGATCCCTTTGCATCGCTCAACCCGCGCATGCGCGTGCGGGACATCATAACCGAGCCGCTGGTCATTCACGACCTGGCGAAACGGTCAGACCTCGATGCACGCGCCGTTGAGCTGCTCGGCAAGGTGGGACTGCCGGCAGACGCCGCAATGCGGTATCCCCACGAGTTCTCCGGCGGACAGCGCCAGCGGATCGGCATCGCCCGCGCCCTTGCCTGCCGGCCCTCTTTCATCGTTGCCGACGAACCCGTTTCGGCCCTTGACGTCTCGGTCCAGGCCCAGATCATCAACCTCCTGGAGGAAATTCAGAAGGAAATGGAGCTCTCCTTCCTCTTCATTGCCCACGACCTGAATCTGGTGCGCTATTTTTCCGACCGCGTTGCCGTAATGTATCTGGGAAAGATCGTCGAGATCGCGCCGGCCGAAGAGATCTATAGATCGCCATCCCACCCCTATACGGAGGCACTGCTGGCCGACATACCGGTGCTCGACCCGACGATCAAAAAGAAACGCATCCTGCTGAAAGGGGACATTCCGAGCCCCACGAGCATCCCGCCGGGATGCCGGTTCCATACGCGCTGCCTCTATCGGTTCGAGCCCTGCGACAAGATCGTACCGCGAACAACGGACCTGGGGAACGGACATTTCGTGGACTGTCACTTGCGGGGGTAAGGCGGGAAGAATATCACCGCTTATGCCTCGTAGAGGGTCCCTGCCGGTTCGAGCTGCAGAGCGCCGATCTTCCTGAGCTGCGGCAGGATCCGCGCCTGCATCACGTCGCCGTCCATTTCCTTTCGGAGCAGATCGCAGAATACATCTGATATCCTTCCATCGAACTGGGTGCCGCGGCACCGCCGGATCTCGCGGAAGGCCTCCTCGAGTGTCAGCCGGTCACGGTAGGGCCTGTCGGTCACCATGGCATCAAAGGCGTCGGCAAGGTTCAGGATCTTTGCCCCCTCGCTCAGCTCGCCCTCGCTCAGCGAGTCGGGATACCCGCCGCCATCGATCCGCTCGTGATGGTGCCGTATGAACTGGACCACGTTCTTCCAGGGAAACCGTATCTTCGACAGAATACTGTAGGACACCTGGGGGTGCGTCCTGATCACATCGCGCTCCCTCGTCGTCAGCTCGTCCCGTTTGTTGATAATGCCGCTGTCGATCACGATCTTGCCGATGTCATGCAGCAGTCCCGCGATATAGATCGCCTCGATGTCCTTCTCCTGCCAGCCGAGATCGCCTGCAACCGCGGCGGCATAGGTTGCGACCCGGAGGGAATGGTTCTTCGTGTAATCGTCCTTGAAATCGATGGCAGCGGCAAAGGCCTGGATGGTATCAAGGTAGATCTGGCGCATGTTCTCGTAGAGCCGTTTATTCTCCGCCACCTTTTCCGAGAGCTTCAGGAACAGCCGCGCGTTCTGCAGGGTGATCGCGAGTTGATGGGCTGCCGCTTTCAGGGCATCTTTCTCGCTCCGGAGATAGGCATTCCTGCTCAACCGCTTCCCGAGCGACAGAGCGCCAACGCATTCGTTCTTCGCGAAGAGCGGCACAAAGGTCTTTGTTCCCAGCCGACGGAAGGCCTCGCGGTTGCGCTCATAGAGCGGGCTGCCGGCCAGGTCATCGCATGCAACGAGTTCATTCATCGGAAAGGACTTCAGGTGAACGGCATCGACACAGAGACGAATGTCCGGCGCCGCGTCGACACCTTTTCCCGCCAGGACTTCCATGCACCGCCGCCTCGGGGTATAGGCCAGCAGCGCCGCCCGGGGCACGGAAAACATGCCGGTCACCACATAAAGCGCAGACCGCATCTTCTCCTCAACGTCCTTGGCCGACGAAACTTCCTGTCCCAGGTCGGCAAGGGACGAGATGCTGAACAGCAGCCGCGTGAGGTCCGTTTTTCTTTCCATATCACTCCCCTTCATGCAAGAAGATCAGAGCGTCCCCTTCTTCCCGGAACACCCGCACATGCTTCGTGATGCCCAGCATCTCAAAGACGTCCCTGTGCATTTTCTTCATATTGGTGAAACAGAGCACGGCCTCGCGCTCCAGGTTCTTGTTGACTATCCCGGTGATGACCGACGCGCCGATGCTGTTGATAAAATACATATCGGCGAAATTAATGATGAATTTCCGCGTTCCCTTGTCAAAGTACTGCTCACTCGCCTGCTCTATGCGGACGGCGCCGAGATCGTTTATGTATCCCTTGGGGACAAGGACCACCACGTCATCGACCGCCTTCATGGACAGGGTAAAATTACTTGCCATTCACTGCACCCTCCTTTTGGACCGCCTCGGCCGTTCCGAAGCGCTTCACCAGGACCACCCTCGTCCCGCGCGGAGTCCGCTCGAAGCGCACTTCATCGGTAAATTTCTGCATCAGCTTCAGGCCCCACCCTCTGCTCGCGTCCTCGCGCATCCGCTCCTTGTAAAAGGGCGCGCCGGTTTCGTGCGATACGAACTCCCGGCCCGAGCTTTCGACGGCGATCTCGAACCTGCCGTCGCTGTGGTCAAAGCGGATCAGGACCTGGCGGTCCTCGGAATCGCCATGCTCGAGCGCGTTGATGCAGGCCTCTATCAGCGCGATCTGGAGCTGGCCGATGATCTCTTCATTGACGCCCAGGTTCCTGCCGATCTGGGCGAGGCACTGGGCGGCCACAAGCTCCGCGTCCCGGGACTTTGACAGCGACAGTTCAACGGCGGCGCCCCGCGCAACGGCTGTTCGCCGAGCGCCGAACAGATCCGCGGCGACTTCGCGGGGATGCTTGCCTAGCAGCGATGTGCTGTGGAGCGCCCTGATGAAATCCACCCGTACGCCGTCGTCAGGCGGACGGTACACACCGTACTCACCCTGCACCAGACCCGCGGCGTGAAGCGCCTGCAGCAGCATCGCCGTCTGTTCTTCGCTGATCGAATGGGCGCTTGCGATCTTGGCTGGCGTGAGGGCCTCACCGGCACGACAGACCTCATACGCAACGGCAAGGGCCGTACTGCGCGCGTTCAGTGCGGGCACATGGCGCTTGAACAGGGACGACCAGTAAAGGGAGAGAGCGCCGTCCAGGAGTTCGCGGGCATAGGCTTCCCAAAAGTTGCGTTCGCCTGTCTGCCCCTGCACGGCCGCTGCCACGCACCGGAGATACAGCGGGATCCCGTTGAGGCGCTCGTGGAGCTGGTCAGGTGCGTCGCCGGCGCCGCTGCCGCCGGACAGGGAAGCAACAAGGGCCGAGGCATTCGCTCGGCTGAGCGGAGCAACCTCCAGGCGGGCGATGCCGGCCGTGACCGGGATCTCCACGATCTCGGCGTCGTGGCCTGCTATGAGGCAGGGGGTCTTTCTCGAAGTAAGCAACGGCTCTAAAAGCGACGAGAGGGAGGGGTCGGCGTTTCCGTTGCGGTGCAGAAGGCGTACGTTCTGGAATTCATCAATGAACACTGCCGCCGGCTTGCCCGTGGCCAGAGCGGCGTGGTGGGGTGCGGCAAGGGCGATGCACAGCGCATCAAGGGGATCACTGCTCCGGCCGCGGAAGCGTTCTATCGTTTCCCTGGCCCAGGAGTCGTTCCGCTCTTCAGAACGCTGCGCGAGCTCGTTCAGCGACGGCGCCGAGAGGGTGATCAGACCGCGGTCTTTGCTTTCAAAGGCGAGGCGCTGGTGCAGGAACTGGACGAGGAAATCCCGGGCAAAGTCGGCTGCGGACAGGAAGGCGGGATTGACGGAAAAATAAAAGGGCGCCACGGAATCCTGCTTCCAGAAAAGCCGGTTGAAAAGCTGCTTCAGCAGTTCCGTCTTGCCCACGCCCCGCGGGCCTGACAGCAGTGCGCTGCGGACGAAGGTCTCGTCGGATGTAAGCGCCCGGCGGTACAGCCTCAGCAGATCGTCGCCGCGGCCGATGAATTCCTCTTCTGGTAGTATCCTGAACGGCATAGTAGTCACGTATGCGTTAAATTCTGCCCACCATGGATAGAAAAATTTCCCGGAACGTCACAATAGCCTTATAAGATAGCGGTCAATATATCGGTTTACAAGCTGTCGTTTTTAAAAAATGGCGGCTATTCAGCTTCTTTTCAGCATGGGATAAGCCAAGGCTGAGAAAAAGCCTTCAGTCCACAGATTTCACAGATGGACGCAGATTTTAAAACCAGAATCCGGGTTTGCTATTCTCTGCGAAATCAGCGCAATCTGCGGATAAAAAAGGCTGAGTAGTTACAAAAAATTTGCACTTTCCAGTTTACAATTTAATATTTCCAATTCCGCTTTATGCGGGTCAGGAATACACCTCGATGCGGTTGCGTCCTCCGTGCTTCGCGCGGTAGAGCGCCTTATCTGCGGTCTCCAGGAGCGTCTGGGCCGTCATGCCGTGCTCCGGATAACAGGCGATGCCGATACTCACGGTCATCAGGATCCCGGTCGCCGCGTCCTGTCCGCCCGGCAGCTCGGCGGCAGACGCATCCTTGCGCAGACGTTCCGCGATGATCAGGGCCAGTGCCTTGTCGGTCTCCGGAAGGATCACCACCAGTTCGTCGCCGCCGAAGCGCGCCGCAATGTCCATGGCGCGGATCGAAGTCATCACAGAGTCCGCGATGATGATCAGCGCCTTGTCACCCGTCGCATGCCCGTAGGTGTCGTTGTAGCTCTTGAAACCGTCGATGTCGAGCATCAGGATGCTGAGGGCCCGGCCGTGCCTGCCGGCGCGCGAGATCTCATCCTCCAGCCGGTCGAGGAGATACCGGCGGTTCAGCAGACCCGTGAGCGGATCGGTGATCGAAAGCCGCTTCAGGGTCTCGGACTGGGCGAAGAGCTGATTGCGCTCCATGACGACGGCGGCATGGGTGGCGAAGGACTGCAGGAGCTCCAGGTCCTCGTCGTTGAAGGGCTCCCCGCCTTCCTTGTCCGACAGGTTCAGCACTCCGATCACACGCCCGTCGACCTTGAGCGGAACGCTGACAAAAGACGGCGTCTTATACCGCATCAGGTTCTTCTTCATGATCCGCGGATCGTTCTCAACGTTCCTGACCAGATAGGGTTCGCCCAGTGCGGCCACCGTGCCGGCAATACCTTCGCCCTTCCGGATCTTGAGCTTCTCCGTGATGTCGCCGGCCAGCCCCTTCCACGCCTCCAGCAGCAGCGCCTCGGCCTCCTGGTCCATAAGCAACAGGGAGCCCTGCTCGGCCCTGAGCAGATCAGCCGATCGTTCCAGTATCGTCTGCGCCAGCACGTCAAAGTTGACGATCGACGTAATGCCCTTCGAGACCTCCGAGATAGCCGCGAAGCGGTCAAACTTCCGGTACAGGTCATGATGCAGCCGGTGGTTCTCGATGGAGATCGCTGTTTGTCGGCAGAAGGACGAAATGATATTCATGTCGCCCGGCGACAGCACACTGTCAAAGATCGCGACGATGCCCACAAGCTTCCTGCTGACAACGATGGGGAAGAAGTAGAAGACCGTGGCTTTTCCGGAGAAGTCCTGCCTCCCGGCCGCACAAGCATCGAGATAGGAGACCGAAGGCCTCCCGTTCCCCAGCTCCCGCACGACAGGATCGTGCTCCTTCAGCGTGAGATGGGGCGCGGGGCCGCCGTCCCGCTTCATGCCGTAGAGGCTTGCGTACCGGCCTGACTGCCGGTCCGGTGAAAGGATGGTGATGGACTGGATATCCAGAAGGGCGAGGAGCTGGGTGAGCATGTGCTCGTAGTGGCTCTCGGGTTCTTCCCGGCCGGAAGAGCTCCATCTGCCCATGACGTCCTTCAGCGTCTCGATCTTCTGCTGAAGGGTGAACGATTCCTCGCCCTTATACAGCAGATGGTTCACCGAACTTTCAACGAGCGCACAGACCTTCCGGACATGGTCTGCATCGGTGAACTGCAGGGGAGTGGTCACCGACAGCTGCTCCACGCCGCAGGACTCGATGAGGCCCATGAAGTCCCGAAAATCCTGATAACCGGCGAAGGAACCCTGGCCCAGGATGACAGCGCGCTCCCGCAAATACTCCACGGAGAAGGCAAAGCTCATGATCTTCGCGTAGCATTTGTACACCAGCGGCTGCGTCAGCTTCAGGACGCCCATCATGGCGCTGGTACAGTAGGTGTCGCACTGGCGGCTGAGTTCGGCGCAGGACATCACGCGCGCGCAGAAGGGCGTGTGGCTCCCCACGGACAGGATCTGCTCCCCCTGCTCCGTATAGGCGCTGAGGTGAAAGCCGAGGGTGTCGGAAAGAATGGAAAAATGCTCCCGCCAGCTCTCCGAAACGAAGAGTGTCTGGAGCTGCTTTGACGCACTGCTGTTCAGCATGGCGCACCGGGCCTGCACTGCGGGAATGGTCATGCTCATCCCTTCGAACGAACGCAAGCTGTCCCTGGAAACAGCATCGTGTGCCTTGTCGGATTATACCGGAAGAATAAGAAGGCGCTGGCAACAGCAGGCGGTTGGATGAGACAGCTCGGCGCGGGAAGCCGCGGCCTCTTCAGCCGCAGGCCCGCCGCATACGAACTCGTACACCACAACCGCCCTGCTTATTTCCACAGCTCAGAATGGTCTGACGCTGGGATTGCCCGTGAGGGGAAAGAAAACTGCATCGAATGGCTGGATCGTGCGAAAAATAGCATAAATGGCGCGGGAGGTCAAGGTAAATTCCGGCTGAGCTCGGGGATGCCGCCAGGGGCTGGGATCAGGGGACGGAAACCATTCAGGGACAGAGGCTGCGCGAGCCGTCCTGAAGCTCCCGGGGAGCTTCCTGGTTCCGGCGGCAGTCGGGCGCTCCGGCAGCAGCGGTCTCGACGGTGCCGAGCTTCCAGGTATAGACGCGGCCGCAGGCTTCGCAGGACGCGCCGGCGAGCGACTCTTCGCACAGGGGGCAATAAATAATGTACAGCGGAGAGAGGCGGGCCTCGTGCTCGTCAAGATCGATCTGCTGGCCGCAGCACTTGAACTCCTTTGACAGATCGGCGCCGCAGAGGCAGCGCCGATCGAGCGGCCAGGGCAGCATCTGCTCCAGCTTGTAAATGGCCTTGCTCAGGAGGTCGACCAGGTCGTCTTCCGTGGCATCGCCAAAGAACGTTTCCGTCAGTTTCTCGCGTATGTCGATCATCAGCGGGTCCTCTTTCAGGAACCGGAGTATCAGCGTAAGCCGCTCCTCGCCCTTACCGATCCGCGAGAGGGCGCGCAGGTTCTTGTTGGCCCGGTAATGTTCCTGGAGATACAGAAGCGTCCAGATCTGCGTCATGTCGTAGAAATATTCGAGCACGGGATAGTACCCGTACTTTTCCCTGATCGTCGCCTCCACGGTCCCGCGCTCATCGGGGATCCGGGGAAAAACGGCGACCAGCAGTCCCTCCTCAAAATCCTCATAGAAGAAGGGTGTGCCCGAAAAATGGCGGCAGCCGCAGTTGGTGCACTGAATGTTGTTGAATTCCCAGCGGAGCAGTGTTTTCCGCACCTGGGGCGCACGAGAAACATCGACCCAGGTGATCACCCGGGCCTGGAAGTCCTGGTCGCAGTTGCCGCAGCGGAAGGACTCGATGCTGAACGATTCCGCCTGGCTGGTCGGAAGGGTAACCATATGGTTCTTATTATACACCACTTTTTTGAAAACTCTCTTTAAAAATTCTCTTTCTTTGTGGTACAATACCGCCCCAAGCAGTATCTCTGCAACGCTTTGCATCTGTGCTTTACATTTTCCCGTATGTGAAAGGGGTTGCCTTATGGCGGCAAAAGAAGAAAGCGTGTTGACCACGGCGCTCCACTCGGAGGTGGAGAACCGGTTCCTCACCTACGCCCTCTCCACCATCGTCTCCCGTTCCCTGCCCGACGTGCGCGACGGGTTGAAACCGGTCCACCGCCGCATCCTCTACGCCATGTGGGAGATGGGCCTGGGCCCCACGACCAGGTTCCGGAAGAGCGCGGCTGTCGTGGGCGAGGTGCTCGGAAAATTTCACCCGCACGGCGACCAGGCGGCCTACGATGCGATGGTCAGGATGGCCCAGGAATTCTCTCTGCGCTATCCCCTCGTTGATGGCTCGGGAAACTTCGGGAGCCTCGACGGCGATCCGGCCGCTGCCATGCGGTATACGGAAGCGCGGCTTTCGAAGATCGCCGAAGAGCTCCTCGTCGAGATCGACAAGGAGACCGTGGCATTCCGTCCGAATTACGACAACTCGCTGCAGGAGCCGGTGGTGCTGCCGGCCCGCTTCCCGCAGCTCCTGATGAACGGCACCTCGGGCATCGCCGTGGGCATGAGCTGTTCCTTCCCGCCGCACAACCTGAGCGAAGTGATCGACGGTCTCACGGCCATCATCGACAATTCGAACATCGACCTGAAGGACATCCTGAAGCTCATCAAGGGGCCCGACTTCCCGACGTCCGGCCAGATCCTGAACACCAAGAAGGAGCTGAAGGACATCTACCAGACCGGCAGCGGGGCGGTCCGCGTCCGCGGCGAATACAATGTCGAAGAGCTTCCGCGGGGCAAGCAGGCCATCGTCTTCACCTCCATCCCCTACCAGGTGAACAAGGCGAAGGTGCTGGAGCGGATCATCGGCCTCCTGGACGACCGGAAGCTGCCCCAGGTCACAGCCGTGCGCGACGAGTCCACCGATGTGATCCGGCTGGTCCTGGAGATCAAGGCCGAGACGAGCCCGGAGCTCGTGACCGCCTACCTCTTCAAGCACACGGACCTCGAAAACAGCTTCCCGGTCAACTTCACGGCGCTCAAGCCTAACATGGAGCCTGAACGGCTGTCGCTCAAGGAAGTGATGCGCTACTTCCTGGACTTCCGCTTTGAGATCACCACCAAGCGGCTCAACTACGACCTGAAGCTCCTGAAGGCGCGGCTGCACATCCTGAAGGCCTTCGAGATGCTCTATGACGACCTCGATGCGGCCATCAAGCTCATCCGCAAATCGAAATCGAAAGAAGAAGCTGGCGAGAAGATCAAGAAGCACTTCAAGTTCGATGACGACCAGGTGAAGGCCATCCTTGAGCTGCAGCTCTACAAGCTTGCGGGCCTCGAGATCGAGCGCATCCGCAAGGAGAAAGCCGAAAAGACGAAGCAGAAGAAGGAGATCGACGCGATCCTGGCGAGCCAGAAGAAGATCTGGGGCCTGATCAAGTCAGAACTGCTCTCGATCCGCGAGGAATACGGCGACAAACGGAAGTCGGTGATCAAGGCGGCCGACGATGTGGAATTCTCCCAGGAAGATTTTGTCGTCCACGAGGACACGACGATCATTCTTTCGAAAATGGGCTGGGTCCGGCGCGTCAAGACCGTGGGCGAATCGACCCGCTTCAAGGACGGCGATGAGCTGCTTGCCATGGTGCCGGCGAACACGCGGGATAATATCGGCATATTCTCGTCGACAGGCAAGGCCTACGTCGTCAAGGCCTTTGACCTGCCCGCAGGCTCCGGCTTCGGCGAGCCTGTCCAGCACCTCTTCAAGTTCGGCGATGGTGAGCGGCCCGTCAGCGCCCTGAACATGACCCGCGTGGTGGATGGCACTCCGGAAATCGAGGCGGAACCAGCGCCGAAAAAAGGCAAGCAGCAGAGCCTCTCCCTTGCCGGCGGCTCGGTAACGGCGCTCTCGGTCTCTGCGGGCGGCGTGGGCTTCCTGTTCGACCTCTCGGCCTTCAATACCGTTACAACGCGGGCCGGCAAAAAGTTTGCCGGCGTCAAGGCCGGCGACAGCATCATGGGCGTCTCGGTCGTGAGCGAACCGAACGTGCTCTTCCTGACGTCGGAGGGAAAGGCAGTGGTGCTGGCAACGAAGCACATTCCGGCCCTCTCCGGAGCAGGCAAAGGCGTGAAGCTCGTGAACGTAAAGAAGGGCGAGGTGATCCTCTTCCGCGGCGTCAGAAAAGGCGAGCAGGTGAAGGTGATCGATGAGAAGGGGCGCGAGAAGACCCTTGACCTGAAGAAGTACGGCGTCATGAACCGCGGAGCTGTGGGCCTCAAGGCCGTGAAGGTTCTGAGCTTCGCCTAGAACCGGCAGCCATCACCCTGCAGAACGAAAAAGGCGCTCCCTAAACCGGGAGCGCCTTTTTCCTTAAAACTGCGGTTGTAACCATCGATGAACACGGTTCGAACCAAAAAACAATCCCCTGCCTGGTCCTTTTCTCTGAGGGGAAATCTGCCCGTCCCTAGCTGACCATGTACCGCATGAACCGCGAGTCGATGTAAGCGGACAGTGGAAGAATATTCTCCTTCACCAGTTCCGCGGCATAGGCCAGGCAGGCGCGGATCTCCGCGGTGTTGAGCTGCGGAAAACGCGAACGCACACCGCGGATGCTCCCGCTCCTTGCCAGCTCCTCGAGCACGGTCTCCACCGGGATGTCCTTGTTGCGGATGGAAGCCTTTGCCGGGTGGTAGGCTGAGTCAACAGCTATGAAATTCCTCCAGTCGCTCTTCATGGTGTCTCCTTTCTGCCGGCTGCGCTGCTTCGCACACTCCACGCGAAAACGCGGCCTGCAGTCCCGCCTTGGCGAAACGGGGCATGCACTCACCCAGGAATTCAGGAGTTCCCGCCTTCTGCTGCCTCGTGCTTCCTGGTCTTAGAATAGTAAAATGCGCCTGCCCTGTCAATGGAGCCCTTAGTATTATAGGCCGCTACAAATGAGATTTTTTTCTGGACAGGTCAATTGACAATGAGTAAAATGACGCAAAGTAACAATTTCTTGCAGCTGCGGAGCCCAGGATGATCAAAAAATGTAGTAATGTCGAGTGCAGGCATTCCAGCTATTGCCAGGACAGCGTCAACTGCATGGATGTCACGACCGACTCAAAAAAGGTCATTGCCAATAGCGTCGCGCGCATCTGGTGCCATGATTATGCACTGGTGTCCTTTTCAAGCCTCCTGGAATCAAATGGCCGATTGCTGGAAAAGCATGTCCACGATGAACAGATGTCAAAGGGCTATGACCGCTGCTTCAGGGCTCCCTATTAACTGACCGTCCGAAGGGACGCGGCGAGCTGAAACTCAGCTCATCGCGAGCTTCACGTGGGCCCGCAATTCAACGCGCACACTGATGCCGAGGTCTTTTTATCGTCCTCAGGTAGATGGCACTTCTTGTATTTCTTCCCGCTTCCGCACCAGCAGAGATCATTCCTGCCCGGCTTCGCATCAGGCGCTTCATCGGACCTGCTCCCGAGTGCCTTCATCGTACGTTCTAGTATCCCCATTCTGCTTTCTCCGCCCTTCTTTGCGATATTCTGAATGCCCGGCGATCCTGCCGCGTCCGCGGCAATACCTGGATGCTGCCCTAACCCGCATAAAGCGGAATTGGAAATTGTAAATTTGCGGAAAGCGGCGGTTCAAAAACAGCCGCTTCACCCTTTATTTGCAGGGACTTTATGATTTTCTTGAAAACATTCAACCCATTTGAGAAGCTTTTGATTCCTTAGTTACTAATCCCCCAGCTGCTGCACCTTGCCGACCGGCGCGAGATAGAGGGTGAACTCGTCTTTGCCGTCAAGACCGAGCAGATCGTCCATGAGTTCCTGGTGGTAGGCGGCTATGGCGCAGGTTCCGGCGCTTATCGCTTCACAGGCCAGGTAAAGATTCTGGCACACATGTCCCGCATCAATGGCAATGACCTTATGGGCCGCAATATCATAGCGCCACTCCATGCGGTAGGGCATGACGGTCCAGATGAAGGTCAGCGCCGCCTTTCCCGCAAAGGGCTGTCCCAGGGCCGCGGTCACGACCTTTCCGGCCAGTCCCTCCTCCCGACGCTCCAGAACAAGCTGATGCTCGAGCGGGAGATACCGGTAGATGCCCGGCTCAAGTCCCGTGACATTGAACACACAAAGATAGGTCTCAAGGGCATGACGGCAACCGGCAGAGGGCACCGTCCGGTAGGCGGTGCCTGGTCCGGCCTGCCTGCGGATGCCCTGCGTTGCCCAGAGCAGAAAGGACACTTCCTCGAGGGTCAGCGGCAGGGGCTGAAAACTTCGGCGGCTCTTGCGGTTATTGATCGCAGCCAGCAGGTCGACAGCCGGAACAGATCGCAGCTCTCCTGCAGGCACGAGGTCGATCCGTTTCTGGTCCGGCGCACAGGGCTTTTCAATGGGCGGGGGCGCCGTGCCCCTGCTCTGGTCGGTGATCGAGAAATCGATGGTCCGGCGCACGCTGTCTTTCAGAAAATACCGGTAGAGTTCGATCTCTTTTCTCATGCCAGCACATCCTTCCTCCCTGTCGCCAATTAGAACCATGCAGGGATCTCCAGGTTCCTTACGAGACCCGCTGAGAATAGTAACCGAAAATCAACGACAGCGCAACTGCCATGGAACAGCATGATATACTTTTATCATGACCATACCAAAACGCAGACTCGGCAGCACCGGCGTTGACGTGGCCATCATGGGCCTTGGCGGGGAGGGCGTGCTCAGGACCTTCGGGCACGATATGGTGATCATGAGGAAGGTCAGCTTCGGCACCCGCTCGGACAGCGGGCTCAAGACCCACAGCATCATTCCAACGCTCGTCCAGACCGCCAGACGGCAGGGCGTTCACCCGCGTGAATTTCTGCAGACCCTCCATACGGCCGATACGAAAGCGGCCCAGGCCGCGCTGTACAATAATTCAAGTTGAAAAGAACGTCGTCGGAGAATACAATAACGGCATGACGGCTTCCGGCCTGCAGGGCGCACGGAGCGGTGCACTCTTCTTTCGGAAAACGGCTAAACTGTTACACCTTGACTACCTTGCAATTTACGAGCAGTTATGCTACGCTTTCACAATTGGGAGAAAAACAACGAAGCGGAAGCGGTATTCCCTGGCGGCGAATCCGATTTCAGGATGCACCGAGCATTTCTCTATCGAGAGGACGGAAGAAAAGAGAGGGTCATGGCGATATGCTCGTTCGGCATCAACGGCTCCTCTGTCGTCTCAGGGGGATCATTGCTGTTTTCAGAAGCAAACCATACTTCACGAGGAGGACGACGAACACATGACAGGGAAAACGAGAGGTAAAAGCAGGGTTGTAAAGGCGGCTGTAGCGGTGTTCCTGGCGCTTTTGGCGGTTTCCGGCTGCGCCACGACGATCAAGACCAACGTGCTTATGCCGGGCCGGGTCAGCCAGGCCGCGCAGTTCAAGAGCATTGCGGTGATGCCGCTCGACGGGCCGGACGGCACGGCGTTCACGTCGGTCGTGGAGAGCACGCTCGCGAGCGTGATCATCGACGACAAGCAGTACTTCCAGATCGTCGACCGGGGAAGCCTGGACAAGGCCATGGAAGAGATGAAGCTTTCCATGGCCGGTGTTGTGGACGCCAACACCGCGGCGCAGGTCGGCAAGATGGTCGGGGCCAAGGGAATCTACACCGGCCTCGTCACCTCTTCAGTGGAAGACAGCAGGTATACCGAGAACCGGAAAAAGTGCTCCTCCTACCGCACGGTGACCGACAGCAAGGGGAAAAAATCCCAGGAATGCAGTAGGTGGTACGATTCGACGGTGAACTGCACCAAGAGATCGGCGATGTTCTCGTTCACGCCGAAGCTGGTGGAAGTGGAGTCGAGCAGGATAATATTCTCGAACGTCTATGAAGACACAGCTCAGGCAAAGGGCTGCGCCGGCGAGGCGGCCATCCCGGACCAGCAGCAAATGAAAAAGAAAGTGCAGGAGGCCGCGGTCCAGAAGTTCCGGATGGACGTGGCCCCCTATTACACCGTTATGACGTTCACCTTGAAGGACGGGACTTCGGACATCACGGCAGAGGCGGCAAAGACAAAGCTAAAGGACGGATTGAAGTTCGCCGGTGGCAACCGGATGGACCGGGCCTGTGCGCTCTGGAGCGAGGCGAAGCCCCTTGCCCCGAACGCCATCAGCATCCTGTTCAATCTTGGCATCTGCGCGGAGACCCAAGGCAAGCCGGAAGTGGCCCTGGCCCTGTACCAGCAGATCGACAAGACGCTGACCAAGCCCGATGATTCAGTATCAAAGGCGCTTGCGAGGGTAAACGAATCGATCGAGGGGCGCAAAAAGCTCGGATCGCAGATGGCGAAGTAGCGGCGTGCTTTCCCCTCACCTTAATCCTCTCCCCACCGGGGAAAGGGTTGGGTGAGGGGGATTTCAAGGGACATTTTCAGATGAAAACCATGGAAGATTTCAAACAGTACCAAATCTTTGGGGTCCAAACCTTTTGGGGTTGCGTCTAGAAAAGGCAGTTTCTCATATTTCAAGAGGGTAACCGGGGTAGAGTAGGGAACTGGTTGCTGCCGCTTTAGGCTCTGCTTGTCTGTTCCCGTCCCTTTCGTCTGACGGTGCCTAAATAGCCAAACCATTGCCGCCTTGGCCAGCCCTCCCTCATCAAACCGTGCATGCGGTTTTCCCGCACACGGCTTTCCGATGTTCTTCACCGTCAGACATGCGCTTTCTTCCAACCCGCTGTCGTCGGCACCTTGTAGAGACCAAACCGTTCATACAATACCCCGCTTGTAAAGCGCTTATCCCCTGCCCCTTTATCCCTGATTTTGTACCGCTTGCGGAACTTTGGGGACTGCTTGATTCATCTATGCTCCTTCTACTATATAACGTTGGTTCTCAAGATACTTAATTTTCCTCCGAATCTATTTTTACGGCCTGTCAAGCACAATGCACACTGAGAACCAACGTCCCCTACCTGCCCCTCGAGACCGCACTCTCGCGCGGTAAATGAGAGGTGCGTTAACCAGGTTGAAAGTTACTCTCTCTTCCGCATTTCAACGGCATTCAGCGTCCCAGATTGCACGCTCCTTAGTATCCGTGGGAGGCGGATCTAAACAAGGATTCCGGTAAGCACCCTTGTCAGCAGGGGCGAACTTCCCGGGAGCATTGCTGCGATGCTGTTTCGTGGCGCTTTCGGCGCGCATTCCAGGATACTTCGCTTGAAGGAAATCGCCGATTTGCCAGAGCGCCAGCACATTTACCAGCGTCGCGATACCGATAGCTGCGATACTAGCGATGCCAAAACGCCGCCGAAGCCATTCAACTAATCCGCCGATCAGCGCACATATTCCCGCACCAGCGATCAGGCCGACTAACGCGAAAAAAACGGCAAAACCCCACACGAAAACCGGCGCAAAGGTATCCGTGTTTATGTGTGATAGACGGGAATAGGGACCCCGAAACAAGACCCAAGCGCCCCACGCGCCGCCGAGTAAAGGCCAGAAGATAAGGACGATCCACCAGTAAGGACCCTCGCGCTTCATCGTTTGCCCTCCCCTGGCTGCAATTCGTCAATGACTCTGCGTGCCCGATCAAGGTGATGTTCCGTTGTTCCGATCTTTTGCAGTTGGCAGCCGGCGGGCAATGTGTTCCAGGTCAAACTCAAAGATTGATTGAATCCGCTGCGGAGAACAAATTTTTGCCAATGGCATGATACGTCGTTGGGTTGAGGCTGTTAGCGGGATGATCTTTTCGACCTGAAGCGACTGTTGCCGATTGCGCCATTGTATTCGCGCGCCAAACCAGTCACCCGCCCCGCCATCGATGAGCACCCATCCCCAGCCGTCAGCGCTCAGGTTAAGATAGCAGTAGGCGCCCTGCTCACCGGTCCCTGCCCATTCTCCCGCAAAGAATACTGGAGAGCTGTCAGGAAGAGGCGTTAAGGCATGTGCGGTCCCCAACCAGGCAAATAGTATGACGAGACCGATGAAATATCGCATGTTCTGTCCTTTTCGCCGGATAGGTTGTTTATGCAACGTAGAATACCGACCTAATGCCGCCGTAAGGGGCGCGTCCTTCAGCGACCCTCACTCGGCGTGGTTGAGTTTTTGCCGCGCGTCAGGCCGTGATTTCAATTCTGTTTCCGTCTGGGTCGAGCGCTACGCTTTCATAGTACCCGTCGCCAGTCCGGCGTGGTCCGTCCAGGATAGGAAAACCATCGCCCCTGAGTCTTTGAGTCAACTCGTCAACCAGCTGCTCCGACCCGAGGGAGATGGCGAAGTGTGTCAGTCCCATGCGTTGAGCACCCGGCTCAAACTCTACAGGCGAGTGAGTTGTAGTCTTCATGGCTTCTATACGTGCACCATCTCCGAAGCTAAGAAAACACGATTCGAATCCCTTTGCAGGGTTGACGTACTTTTCTCCAGCTACAGCGCCGAAATAGGAAACATAGAACTGGTTGCAGCGTTCAAGGTCCTTGGTCCAGAGTGCCACGTGGTCAATTCGCATAATCTTGACTCCATGCTTGAGGTGTAAAGGTTTTCATTCAACTCGGGAAACATAGATCAATCCCGGCGGTAACTCGCCCCCGCGCAGCGGGGTGTCGATGTTGACTGCCTGGTTCTCCCCGGAGCGTAGCGGAGGGGTTAGGCAGTCGGGCGAGTTAACGCCGGGATTCTCCCCTCCGCGGAGCGGAGGGGAGAACGACAAGCATAACCCGCGCCTTCAGGCGTCGGCGTATATGCACTTGTTATATTTATAAACTCAAGGAAATATTTACTTGAGACTTATTAGTTTAAATCTTGATTTTTATTGGCCCACACTTTGTCAAGATGTTTACTGATAGATTCTACATATTTTGAATTATCTTTTGAAAAGCCTTTCAGGTTAATTTGTCGTAGATGATTTGCAAACATCATTTTATCCAGATGGCCTATAAAAACAGGGACTTTAACAATTAGTAATAGAGCACATACTGACTCTTCTGATTTAAAACGTTGCATTAGACTCTTTTTATTTTTATCCAACCATTTAGTTGTTTCTTTCTCTAATAACTTTAAACTATCCTCCATAGAGTCACCTTCTTCTAATGCAATAACATTATTACCACCCAAAAGAACATGATCTAAAGATAAAATTAATATTCCAGGATTTTTAGCATCAAGCTGAGAACAGGCTTTCTTAAATGTATTACGGAGAAGATTCTTCGCACTTAACGGTCGTTTTACTTCAAGATCAAAATCTTTATCACCAAATTTTACAGTTAAGTCAGGCGTTTTAATAGGTTGAGTTGGGTTGAAATAACAATCAAGACCTGACATATTTAGAAGTGCTCTCACATACAGCTCAAACTGACTACTTCGGGCTTGAGGATCTTCATCAATATTTTTAATCTGTAAGCCTTTGACCATATCGGTGAGTTTTATAATTATTTCATTGTCAGATAAAATATTATTTTCATTTAAAATGATATCACTGATTTCATCTATTTCTATAAGATCAAACATTAAATCACACAGGTGGCTAGGGTTTTCACCTATCCCCTTAGCCGCCAAGTATTTTATTGACTGCTCATAATTAAATAATCTTGAATCTTTTGGGATCTTGATTTTCCAGTTTTCTAAATATTGCAATGCCTTTTGATATTTAATCAAAATTTTCTCAAATCCAACATGGTTCAGTATTTCTGTAGTCAACATAAATATTCCAATTAAATTCTTCTGTATTTGGAAAAACGCTGAATATAACACGCCGGTCACGCGCCACCCTTTGGCGCGTCGCCGTGGAAGCGCCTGTTGGATCAGGGTTTATTGTTAGGTAATGTTCTCAATGGCTTAATGCGCACCCAATGACTTTGAAAATGTGTATGGCGTTTTTATTTAGAGAAACTACGCCTTCATCTGATATATCCATATATACTGGGTATGTATTTCCTTTTTCATCTTTTATGTTTCCGGCTTTTAAGTCAAACATGTAGTCTCTTAACCTTTTTCTTCATGCTCAGTATATGTATTAAGATCACGTATATGGCTATTACTGTGAATGAACGCATTTCTTATAAACCTAAGCATTTCCAATTCTGATTCTTTTCTGCCTCCACACCGTGAGATCCATTTGCGGCCTAATGTACTTTCAAGATATGCAAAAAGAGAAACCAACATTATTCCAGCATATAAATGTTCATTGTTTTCAATGAATTCTTTTCTATCATCTGTATCTTCTCCAAAGTGACTCACCCCATAAGTGAGTGCATGTTCTAGTGAGAAAAAAAAGAGCGCACCTGCTTGTTTATGTTTTGATGGTTCGGTCATCATTCACCTAATTCCCATGCAGCGCAGTGTTGGTGCGACTTCATGGTAGAACTGCCCGAATTTGAACGATACATTTAATTGGTGTGTGAGTGTTGCAACCCGACAAGTTAAGCCTTCCGCTTTTTTCTAAGATCACTCCTGGAATATGGAGATGAGCATTTTGGGCGAATGCTTTATTCGTTGGATTGCTAATGAGATTCGTATCTCCATCGGCATGTGTAAAGGCAATGCGTATACCCCAAAGTGCCTCTGCTCGCTGTTTGAGCGATGAACTGGGCTTCGGCATGATATACGTATCCCAGTTCGGATCATCTACAGCAGGCAAAGCATCAATCACAGCGGTACGAAACGTTGCGTCGGCATTCATGTTTTGAAGCCGCGCTTCTTCACATGCCGTGAGCCAACAAATGAACATCCCCACAATTCGAGATACAACCTCATCTGGTGATTCGTGCAAATAGCCAAAAGCCTCCACCCGGCTTCGTGCATCACTTATCGCGACCGCAATGTTATTGGCGCGCATTTCGAAATCGGTCATTTCACTCAAGTGAGCCTCCGTCAAGTGAGCACCTAACACCCGGGGCAATGGCCCGTGCGAAGCGCGGCCACGGCTCGGCTGAGGGGCGGTTTTCGCGACCCTCTCGAGCCGAATGGTTAGATCACTTTGTCCTGTTTCGCGTTGCCCTAGGCGACCACCTGACTAAATGAGTTCTGAAAACGAAGAAGATACTTTTTCCAGCTCTCCGGTTTCATGCGACCAAAAATAAACTACCTCTTCTAATTTCTTGGCTTGCGGAGACTCTCGTTTGAAGACTAGGAAATCTCCTGATCCATTTGATGCAATGCCAATGCAGTCAGCTGGGAAATTAGGCCATTTCTTTGCCAACTCTGTTTCACGAATAATATCATTCGAAGTGCGACTTAACCTCTTTTTGTCACTTGAATCAAAGAATGGAAACAGCTCCCAGTCATCTTCCTCGGTAGCAATTTCGCCACCATTATCTTTCATCATTTTAATCTTGAAAGAGGGCGGGAATTCAACCCCGAGTTTTTCTTCGGCTTGCTTAATGTAAATTTCGTCTACAGGGAAAGGCATAGATCTCCTTTCTTTGAAATCTAACTATTTATTATTGAGTAGACCCCTTACAGAGCGCCGAAACATAGACCCCCTACTGAGCAACGCAAAATGTGTGCATAGTTAGGTGGTCTTCTCGGTCGGCTGTAATTATAGCTATATTATGCATGAATATATGCCTGATCTGATTCGATGTCAACGATAGTGATTGTGTATTTTATCGGTATATGGTGCAGAATACGGCTTGCAACTTTATGTGTTGCGAAGGATGGAAATCTCAACGAGTACTGGAAGACATCAATCTCTCCATAATCAATATCTATGACTTTCTGCTCGTCTTCGCCGAAAAACCTGATAATTTTCTCTCAACATGATCACTCTCACAGTGAGGACACGTGATCTTTGGCTTCGCTTCGTATTCCTTGATAGAAAGGAAAACAATAAATTCCTTACCACAGTCTTTGCACGCATATTCGAAGGTGGGCATTTTTACCTCCTCTCCTTCCCGATGAAACACATACATCATTTCATCGTGCGTGTGGTGCTGACTCCAGGAAGAAGTTTTTCCTCGGCAGCCATATCATAAAAAGCATTCTACTGCGCGATGCCTATTTCAGATTCTCCTTGTATGCCGCCCCGTCCTTCCACGCGTTCCCCGCCTGTATACCAACGGCCCAGAACCGGTTGTCCGGCATGGTCAGGAGGAAGGGCAGTATCTTCTTCACATCGGGTTTGCCCTTCTCAAGGCACGTCTCTACGCTTATAGATGCTCTTGATCTCCCCGCTGAACAGAGCGTTCGCTACAAAGTATCCGCACCTTACGGCTGCAGATAGACATACCCCAGTTTTTGAAAATCGATGATGGCCGACACGCCCGAGGGTACGAATCCCACGCCCGGGATGAGCTGCGGAACCTTGAGATTCAAATTGCGCGCCGTGTTATGGCAGATATAGACCTTGACGCCCTTGCTGATCAGCGCCTCGATCTGACTCTGGAAAGGATTAACTATTTCGTTCGGCTCCAGAGCATTATTGTTCAGGACCATGGGCCCACCCGCGCCGTGAATCACCACGACCAATTCATAATCACGATCCTGCAGGCCGTGGGTGATCTCGTAATCATTCAGAATATTATTGATATTCCCAATGCCATAAGACTGCGTGGTGCTGCCTGTGTTGTAGAGCTGATTGATCTGGACCACTACTTTCAAATTGTGGCGGCGCTCAAGACACCGGGTGAGTTCGCTTGCGCCGTAGCCGAATTCATCATCCCACTGTATGCCAGTGATATAGTTTACCGGGCAGGTAGTGTTGCTGCGCGCACCGGCATGCGCCCATGCTGTTGACAACGCTAATACAAAAACCGTCACAAGCATCAATCCCGATCTCCGCATCTTTTCCATATCCGCTCACCCCAACTATATTAAAGTTTAAAATCTACGCACTACGAAGGAAGTATATTTATACAAATGCACTTTGTCAACGTAGAATCAAATTTTTATTATCTCTTTCTTCCAGCAATTACTATGCCTCTCTTCGCGCCCGCCTTATCACCGAGAAAAACCGTTTTTATTGATTCCTGTTCATAGGCGTGGCTTGCGGTAAAATTACCTCTCATTCCTTTGCGGATTAAACTTTATTTCCCTGAGCACGCTGACGGCTCCTTTGAGCTCTCACCTATCCACCAGGCTAAATATTCTGCACGTCACCTTCCCGGACTCACCGTGCCCCTCTACGCTGCCCAGGCCCTTATTTTACTCCTCGCTGTCCTCCTCCATACCAAACTTCTTGAGCTTCCTCCACAACGACACGCGGTCGATGCCGAGTATCTGGGACGCCAGGGTCTTGTTGCCGGCCGCCTCTTGCAGCACCCATTGGATGTATGCCATTTCCTGCTCTTCGAGCGACGGGATTTTGCCTTCCCGTTTCCGGAAGGTCTTGATGTTCAGTTCCTTCAGGTCTTCCGGCAAATGGGCGGTTTCGATCGTCTTTCCATTCGCCATTGCAACTCCGCGCTCAATGATGTTCTCGAGCTCGCGCACGTTTCCCGGGAAGTCATAGTTCATAAGAACGGCCATGACGTCTTCGGATATCTCCCTGGCCTCCTTCTTCATAAGGACGGCGTACTTCTTCAGAAAATAGTAGGACAGCAGGGGGATGTCCTCCTTCCGCCCAGACAGGGGTGGGATGCGCAAGGATACCACATTCAGACGGAAATAGAGGTCCTGCCGGAACCGTCCCTCCTGGATGGCTGACTGGACATCGCGGTTCGTTGCCGCAAGGAACCGCACATTCACGGCGACCGGTTCGGTCCCGCCCACACGCAGCAACTCGCGCTCCTGGATCACCCGGAGCAATTTCACCTGCATGGAGGGCGGCATCTCCGTGATCTCGTCCATGAAAAGCGTTCCTCCTGAAGCCATCTCAAAAAGTCCGCGCTTCATGGCAACCGCCCCGGTAAAGGCGCCTTTTTCATGGCCGAAGAGCTCATTGGCAAGCAGCTCTTCATTGAAGGCGCCGCAATTAATGCCGAGAAAGGGGCCGCCGGACCTGCGGCTCTTCAGATGCACGAACCGCGCGAAAAGCTCCTTGCCTGTCCCGCTCTCGCCGCTGATCAGCACATTGCAGTCCGTCGGAGCTATCTGGGTCGCCGTGTCGAGCAGCCGCTGCATGGTGGCGTCCTGGGTGATGATCTTGACCTTGCCCTGGTAGGTCTCGATCTGTTCCCGAAGGCGCTGGTTTTCCGTTTTCATCCGGACCTTGTGAATGGCCTCTTTGACGATCTTGCGGACCTCATCGAGCTTGAAGGGCTTGGCGATGTAGTAGAACGCACCGTGCTTCATGGCATCCACGACCGAGTCGAGGGTCGCGAAGCCGGTGATCATGATCACCTCCGTGTCCGGCGAGACCGCCTGGCTCTTGCTCAGGACCTGCATTCCATCGACCTTCTCCATGCGCAGGTCGGTCAGCACCACGTCGAACCGCTGCTCGTCGAGCAGCTTCAACGCGTTCGGGCCGCTCTGAGTCGCGACGACCTCATACCCTTCTTTCTTCATCACATGCTCGAGGTTCCTGAGCGCAATGCGCTCATCATCAACGAGCAGTATTTTTGCGGTGTCCGGCGTCATGTTCGCTCCTTCAACGGCAATTGAATCAGGAACGTCGTACCCCGTCCGGGCTCACTGTCGACGGCAATACATCCCCCGTGCTCCTCAATGATCTCATGGACGATGAAGAGCCCGAGGCCCGATCCTTTTCCGACGTCCTTGGTCGTGAAGAAGGGATCGAAGATCTTGGGCAGGATGTCGGCGGGGATCCCCGGGCCCGTGTCCACGACCTGGATATCCACCGTGTCCTCCTCGAGCGTGCATTTGCCGCGATACTTCAAATAATTATGGATACCGCTCTCGTCAGCGCCGCTTTTTTCGTGGGCAGTATGTTTGTGCGCCGTGATAGTGATCGATCCGTTCAACAACATTTCTTCAAGGGCATTCTTGATAAGGTTGAGAAATGCCCGTTGGATGCGCTGCTTGTCCGCCGGGATCATGAGGTCGTCGGGGATGTCGAGGGTGATCGTGACGTTCGGCGGCACCTGCCCTTTTATGAACCGGATCGTTTCCTCGAGCAGCTTCTTCAAGGGCAGAACGACCTTCTGGAATTCCCGGTCCCGGGAGAACTCAAGGAGCGACCGGACGATATTACGGGCCCGTTCTGCCTGGTCGCTGATCTGGCTCAGGAGTTCAAGCGCGAACGCGGGATCAGGAAAAGGTCCTCCGGCGGCCTGAGGCGTGTCGGACTGCGACACACGCGCTTCCTGCATTTCCTCGAGAAGGATCTGGTTCGATGACGAGATGTTGGACAGCGGGTTGTTCAGTTCATGAGCGACCCCCGAGAGAAGCGTGCCGAGGGATGCCAGTTTTTCGGACTGCACGATATGGCGCTGCCGCAGCTCCAGCTCCCGGAGCATCTTGTTGAAGGCGCGGGTGAGAGACGCGATCTCCCGGTCCTTCGAATCGATCTTGATGCTGTCGAAGTTCCCCTCGGCAATGACCTCCATGTTCCTTTCGATCATCTTGAGCGGCCTGACAACAAGGCGCGACAGGAAGTGGCCCACGGCGATCGTAATGATGGAGAGAAAGACCAGGGAAAACAGCAGGACGGACTGCGATGTGTTCAGAAGCCGCTGGATCTTCTGGCGCTCCGTCTTCGACATCTCTTCGGCCGTCGTGGTGATGGTCTTGCCGGCCATGCGGATCATGCCCTCCAGCTTCATCTTCTCAAGCTGGGCTTCATCAATATAGGCCGCAGATTGCGATCTGCTCAGCAGCGCATAGTGCGCCATGAGGTCCCGGTATCGGGAGAGCTGTTCCCGCAGAATCCGCAGCGTCGCGGGCTGAGCGATCGCCTCGAAGGCGGCCTTATTGGTCTCGAGGAGCGCCTGCGCCTTGTCGACATAGCTCCTGTTCTCTACATAGTCCGGCCGCTGTGTGTACAGGACATAGTTCTTTTCAAAGCGGCGGATCTCGAGCGTCGTGTCAAAAAATTCGGAGATCGCCTCGCCCGCAATGACCTTCTGTTCGATATAACTGAGCTCAAGATAGGCAAAAAGGGACAGGCCGATGATGAGCAGTACGATCGCGAAATACCCGAGGGTGATCTTCTTCCGGATGCTGGGCGCGTAGTTTGCCATGGATCACACCAGGACCTTTTGGACAATGTCGGCAACGCTGTCCGCAAGAATGATATCGAGATCAGCCAGGATGTGGGGAGGCAACTCCGCGATATCCGGCCCGTTCCTGGCCGGCACGATGATGGTCCGGATCTTTGCACGACGCGCCGCGAGGACCTTCTCCTGAATGCCGCCCACCGGAAGTATCCTGCCGGTCAGGGTGATCTCTCCGGTCATGGCAACGTCCCGCCGCACCGGTCTGTTGGTCAGAAGCGACGCCAGCGCCGCAAGGATCGTGACCCCTGCCGAGGGTCCGTCCTTCTGGATGGCTCCCGATGGTACGTGGATATGGATATCGTGATGCTCGAAAAAATCCTCGGCAATGCCCAATGACGAAGCATTGCTGCGGATATAGGTCAACGCGGCCTGGGCTGATTCGCGCATGATGTCGCCGAGCGAGCCCGTGATGATCAGCTCCTTTTTGCCTTTCATCTGAGCCGCCTCGACAAAGATGAGGTCCCCGCCCGCCTCGGTCCGGACCAGCCCTGTTGCCACGCCGATGCGGTCCCTGTCGTCGGCCGTTTCCACCAGGAATTTCTTCCTGCCCAGGTAGCGCTGGACCATTTCGGGGGTGACGGTGAGCGCGCATGCCGTTTCCGGGTGCATCACGCATTCTTTCGCGATCTTGCGGCAGACCGTCGCGATGATGCGCTCCAGGTTCCGGATGCCGGCTTCCCGGGTATAGTCCTGCACCATGGTGTCCACCGCCTCGGGGGTGAATGTCGGCGGATAGTCGGCGAGACCCTTGTCCCTGATCTGGCGCCGGATGATGTACCGCGTGGCGATGTCCCGCTTGTCCTCCAGCGTATACCCGGAAAAGGGGATGACCTCCATCCGGTCACGTAGCGGCGCCGGTATGTTATCCAGCACATTCGCGGTCAGGATGAAGATAACGCTCGAGAGATCGAAGGGAACGTCAAGGTAGTGGTCGACGAAGCTTGCATTCTGTTCCGGATCAAGCACCTCGAGCAGCGCCGATGCGGGGTCTCCCTTGAAGTCGGTCCCGATCTTGTCGAGTTCGTCGAGCATCATGACCGGGTTGGAAGACTCGACCCTCCGGATCTCTTCGATGATGCGGCCCGGCTTCGCGCCGACGTAGGTCCTGCGGTGGCCGCGGATCTCGGCCTCATCCTTCATGCCTCCCAGGGAAATGCGCATGAACTTCCTGCCGAGCGCCCGCGCGATGGACCTGCCCAGCGACGTCTTGCCCGTTCCCGGGGGACCGGCGAAGCACAGCACCGAACCCTTGGTGTTCCCGATCTGGGACCTGCTCTCGACCGCTTCTTTCACCGCAACCCGGACCTCGTCCAGCTTGAAGGGCTTTGCAATATAGGACAGGGCGCCCTTTTTCATGGCCTCGATGGCTGAGGGGACCGTCGCATAGCCGGTGACCATGATGACCTTGGTGCCCGGATGGTCAGTGCGCACCCGGCTGAGCACCTCCATGCCGTCCACGCCGCCCATTCGCAGATCGGTTATGACCACATCGTACTCTGCCGCGTTCAGGGCGTCGAGCACCTGGCTGCCGTTGGCGGCAGTCGAGACCGCATACCCTTCTTTTTCGAGAATGTACGCAAGGTTCTTCCTGGCGACCTCCTCGTCGTCCGCGACGAGCACGCGGGGCCGCCTGCTGCTGCGCAGGACCTTCACCGCCAGATGCTCAAGAAGGCGCTCCTTGGTCTTGGTGAGTCCGTAATGGTCCTCATTCAGGATGGTCTCGGCGCGCGTGAGGTCCAGGTTGTCCGCTGTTCTCTTGTTCCAGGGAAGGGTGAGAAGATAATCAATGTACGTGATGCCGATGGTGTATTCAGCTGCGGAAGGGTTGATCTTGCCGAGCAGCCCCACTTCCTCTTCGGCGATCTTCAGAACGTGGGCGGGCATATTCGCCGCCGCGACCTTCTGGAGCAGTTCGTCTACGAGGGATTCCCGTTCTTCATCGTCAGATTTCTTAAATAATTTCATTTTGCACCTTTGGAATTTCCATGAGTTGCATTTTACAACGCGCCACTCGTTCTTGCAACATAAATAGTTACCCTTATAAATCAGCAGGTAAGCTCTGCTGCCCACCTGCCCGTTGCATTGCGAAACAGGCGACCCTCATCGCTGCAGCAGTGTTCATTTATCATTCTATCAAAAAATCAATCAGTTGCAAGCAGCTCCCGTGTTGGCACGATCATTGTAATAGAGGAGGCAGCATGGGGGACACACAACCACCATGAAAAACCACTGAGAGGAGAGCGAAATGAAACGTTTTATGAAGAAGTTGGAGACCACGATGGTCGCAGCAGCGTATGCCGAGGCTGGTGAGTTCGATACGGCCCGTCAGTTCCTGAACGAGGAGGAGCAGAGAACGAGCAACCGCCCCTCGGCAAAGAACGAACAGCGGCCTGTGAAGCGCGCGCAGCTGCGGGCCGATTAACGGTCCGCCCCGGGAAAACGCGGGATGTTCACGGTGATCGTTGGCCGGCATCCTGCAGTACCTTCGGTCACATTCCTGAAGGAGCCAGCCAGGTTGAAAAAGATGATGAAAAGGATGGAAGATGCGGCCGCTGCGGCGGCCTTCGCAGAAGAGGGCGAATTCGAAACAGCGCTGTCCATGGTGAAGCCTGAGCGGCGCGTGCTGCTTGCGCTCAAGGAGGGCCGCATCGATCCCAGGACCGTTACGTACGCGCTCAATACGGCGCAGCGCATCGGGGCGCATCTCGACATCCTGTATGTCTCGTCAGTCCCGGCAGGCGCCGCCATACCCGGCGCCTCTGAATTGAAGCATCTCGCCGCCGGCCTCGAGGCCGACGGGGCCTCTTTTCGGATAACGGAGCGCAACGGCTGCCTCAAGCAGGCGATCATCGACTATACGGACCGTCAGCGGAATGTACTGTTCGTTGTGGTCGAATCGCCCGACAGCCTGGACAGCGGTTGCAGAAGAAAAGATTCGCAGCTCGAAAAGCTTTGGCGGAACCTGAAGTGCCCCCTCGTAGTTGTCGCCGACGGCGCAGGGGCGTAGGGCGTTTGCGGCGAAAAGAACCGAAACGAAGACACGGATACCCATTATCCCATCAGGCAAGGAGAAATCATATGGCACAGAGCACCACCAAAAAGAAGTCGTCCGCGAGGTTGATCATCAGCGGACTGGCATCGATCGCGCTGTTCACGGCCCTGTTCTCGAATCAGGAGCTGGTCAGCAATCTATTCACCCGCGGCGGCCTGTATGCGCTGCTGCCCATCGCCACGGCGCTGGTATTTTCCTATGTTCACGGCTCCTTCACCGGCGACTTCTGGACCGCCCTTGGTGTCGAAGCATCAAAGAAGAAAGTGGAGGTAAAATAAGATGCACGACGCAATTGCAAGCTCGGTTAATTTCATCAATCTGGACCTCATCACGGTCCTGTATCTGTTCGGCGTCGGCTTTGTCGGCGGCCTGGTGAGCGGGTTCATCGGGTCCGGAGGGGCCTTCGTTCTTACTCCCGCCATGATGAGCCTCGGCGTTCCCGGGCTCGTTGCCGTGGCGAGCAACATGGCGCACAAGTTCCCCAAGGCGCTCGTGGGCGCCGTCAAGCGGTTCAAGTACGGCCAGGTCGACATCAAGCTGGGCCTGATCTTCGGGATCTCGGCCGAGGCAGGCGTGCTCTACGGCGCCCATATTCAGGAAATGATCAAAAAAACCTTCGGCGACGCCGGGTCGAACCTCTATGTCAGCCTGGCCTTTGTGGTGATCCTTGCCGTGGTCGGCGGCTTCGTGCTGCGTGATGCCATCAAGACCTACCGCTCAGGCAAGACCGACGAGAAGGAAACGGTTGGAAAGCTGGCAAAGTGGGTCCAGTCCATCAATATCCCCTATACGATGATGTACTTCAAGAGCCTGAATGCCAGGATCTCGGTGCTCTTCACCATTCCGCTCGGCTTCGCGACGGGAATGCTGGCCGCGACGATCGCCGTGGGCGGCTTCATCGGCGTGCCTTCCATGATCTACGCGCTCGGCGTGCCGAGCATCATGGCCTCGGCCACGGAGCTGGTGGTGGCCTTTGTCATGGGCATGGGTGGTACCTTCAAATTCGCCCTGAGCGGTCTGGTCGACATCCGGCTGGCCATGCTCATCCTGGGCGGCTCGCTCTTCGGCATCCAGCTCGGCGCCATGGGCACCACCTATGTGAAGCCCTTCATGATCAAACTGGTCATGGGCACCATCATGGTCATCGTTCTGGTCAGCAGAGGGCTGATGGTCCCGGTATATATGTCGAAGCTCGGCCTGGTCTCCACGCTCAGTGAGGGGACCGTGGCCGTCCTCAAGACTTCGAGCTTTTCCATCATGGTGGCGGCGCTCTTCATCGGCGCCTTCATAATCCTGAAGGCGATCTGGCAGGGCAGGCGTGCGGAAAGCCTCCAGCTTGCGGCAGAAGCGGTTGCACATGGCAAAGTATAGAAAAATCCTGATCGCTGTTGACGGTTCGGAGTCGAGCAAGAACGCGCTGCACCAGGCATTCAAGCTCGCCAACGAAGAAAAGTGCTGGATCACCGTCACCGCGGTTGTATCTCCCTACGACGGGGAGGTCGAGACCCTCGGCATCGCGGACATCCGCGCAGTGCTCAGAAAGCCCTGCGAGGACGCCCTTGCCGAGGTGAACAAAATTGCCACGACGGAGAGAATGCTCATTAAAACGGTCTGCGAGGAAGGCGAGATCTACGAACGAATCGTAGACCTCGCCGATGCGGAGAATTGTCAGGTCATTGTCATGGGTCGGCGCGGACGCAGCAAGACAGAGCGGACCCGCGTCGGCCACGTGACTGCCCGCGTCATCGGCCATACGTCGCGGGACGTGCTGGTCGTGCCTGCCGGGACCGTCATCGGATGGAAGAAGATCGTTCTTGCCACGGACGGCTCCCGACAGAGCTCCGCGGCCGTGGAACGGGCTATCGCCTTTGCCCAGTCCTACGGCGGCGGACTGCGGGTGCTCTCGGTTGTAGATGTGACCGGGGAATTCCATGCCGAGGCGCCCCAGGTGGTCGAGGAGCTGGTCAGAAAGGCCAAAACCTACACTGCCGCGGTGAAGCAGAAGGCAGCAGCCGTCGGGATCCAAACAGAAACCTTCGTGGCCGAGGGCGATGCTGCGGACGCAGTAACGGAGCTTGCCCGGACCGAGAATGCCGACGTGATCGTTGTGGGCTCCCACGGCCGGACCGGGCTTCGCAGGCTTTTGATGGGCAGCGTTACGGAACGCATTATCGGCAGCGCGTCCTGCCCCGTGCTGGTAGTGAAGTCATGAGCGCCGCCTGATCGAACGGGAAAGAGAACTTCATTACGCGTCCGTCGATAGCCGGGTTCTGGGCCTTTAGCCGGCTAAACAAGCAGTGAAAATAAATAAAGCGCCCCGGATGTCCGGGGCGCTTTCTGTTGTGCCGGCAGCGCTGACGACTGCGGCCCTAGGCCTCCCGCTTCTTCTCCGGCAATCCCAGGATCTTCCTGATCTCCTCGCCCTCGATGGTCTCCTTCTCAAGCAGCGCTGCAGCCAGGGTCCTGAGCTTGTCCTGGTTGGCGGCGAGCATTTCCTTCACCTTTCCATAGGCGTCATTGATGAAACGCTTCACTTCTTCATCGATCTGGCGCGCCGTCTCCTCGCTGTATTCCTTGGCGCCGCCTGTCAGCCCCACATCAAGGAACAGGGGCCGCCGCTCCTTCTCGAAAGTAAGGGGGCCGAACCGTTCGGTCATACCAAACTCCTTCACCATGCTGCGCGCGATGTCCGCTGCCCGCTGCAAGTCGTTCTGGGCGCCCGTGGAGATCTCGTTGAACACGATCTCCTCTGCCACGCGTCCGCCGAGCATGACGCAGAGCTTGTCCTGCAGCTCGCTTTTCGTCATCAGGTACCGGTCCTCGGTGGGGAGCTGAAGCGTGTAGCCCAGAGCCGCGATGCCGCGCTGCACTATCGAGACGCGGTGCACGGGGTCAGTCGTGGGCAGGAGTTCTGCTGTGAGCGTATGGCCGCATTCGTGATAGGCCACGATCTCCTTTTCTTTCTTGTTCATGACGCGCCGCTTTTTCTCAAGGCCGGCCACAATGCGGTCGATGGCCGCTTCGAAGTCGGTCATTTCCACTTCGGTCTTGTTCTTGCGTGCGGCCAGAAGCGCGGCCTCGTTCACCATGTTTGCCAGGTCCGCGCCCACGAAACCCACGGTCCGCGCGGCCAGAATCGCGAGGTCCACGTTTGTTGAGAGCTTCACGCCCCGGGCGTGGATCTTGAGGATGTCCTCGCGGTCCTTGATGTTCGGCCGGTCGACAAGCACATGCCGGTCGAAACGGCCCGCCCGCAGCAGGGCCGGGTCAAGGACCTCGGGACGGTTCGTGGCAGCCATGATGATCACGCCCTTGCGCGCGTCAAAGCCGTCCATCTCGGCGAGCAGCTGGTTCAGCGTCTGCTCACGCTCCTCATGCCCGCCGGCCATGCCCGTGCCCCGGGCCCGGCCCAGGGCGTCCAGCTCGTCGATAAAAATAATGCAGGGAGCCTTCTGCACTGCCTGCTGGAACAGGTCGCGCACCCGCGACGCGCCCACGCCCACGAACATCTCGACGAACTCGGACCCGCTCATGGAAAAGAAGGGAACCTTGGCCTCGCCTGCCACGGCCTTGGCCAGCAGGGTCTTGCCCGTGCCCGGCGGCCCTACAAGCAGCACACCCTTGGGGATGCGGCCTCCGAGCTTCGTGAACTTGTCAGGGTAGCGCAGGAAATCGATGATCTCTATCAGCTCTTCCTTTGCCTCCTCCACGCCTGCCACGTCGTTGAAGGAGACCTTCACGTCGCTCTCGGCATAGAGCTTGGCCTTGGACTTGCCGAAGCTCATGAACATCTCGCCGGGACCGCCCGCGCCGCCCATGCGCCGGATGATGAAGCTCCAGATGAGCAGAAAGACGATGATCGGCAGGATCCAGATCAGCACGAAGTCCTTCAGCCAGTTGTCCGAGATCTCGCCCCGGTAGTTGACGCCTGCAGCCTCGAGGTTCTTGACCAGATCGTCATCGGTCACGCGTACCACGCGAAAGGGCTTGCTCTGGTCAACCAGCACGCCCCGGATCATATCCTGCGTGACGACCAGGTCCTTCACCTGCTTGGAGGCGACAAGGGACTTGAACTTGCTGTAGTCGAGCTGCTCCGACGGGGGCGTTGAGAGCATGCGGAAAAGGCTGATGAACAGGATGAACAGCATCACATAGAACAGGATCTGAGGGCCTTTTTTCATGATGTCCTTTTGGCTCCTGACAGTTGTTAGACTCGCTCTCCCATAACATCGACAAAAGATTGTCAACGTCTTACTCAAAAGACAGAAAAAAAGCTGTTTTCTCGCCAAGGCGCAAAGAGCGCCAAGAAATGCCCGGCCTTTTGGATGTTAACTCTGAACGTAAAGGTTTCCTTTGCGAGCTTTGCGAGAGACGCCTTTAGATTTTACTTGATTCGTGCATAGTTGGTCTGAGGCAATGCCGTGCTAATTATTTCAATCACCGTACATGCATCACGCCGATGCCGAACTGGAAGCGCGGCCCCGTGGAATAGGGCTCCCAGAGATGCATGCTCGACGCCCGCAGGAGCGGATACCGGTACTCGATCTCACCGAGAGGCTGGATCCTCTGCCCCGTAACCTCTCCCACCACGGTGATCAGCCTGCCTTTGTGGTATACGGCCGCATCGAGATACTCTGATGACAGAATGATGAACCGACCGTCGGAGTCGTCGGTCTGGAGCGGCCTGCCCCTGCTGTCCTGGGGTTTCTGGAGCACCTCAATGGCGGCGCCCTCCCTGGTGTTCCTGGTCTCAACGATCATTCCGGCCAGCATCACCCAGGCGCCCTGATAGCGTCCGGGGTCCTTCAGCAGGTCAGTGAACAGTATCTTCTTGTCGACCTTCGCAAGCATCTCCTTGGGAAAAGGCGAGGCGCAGCCGGCAAGGAGTGCTAAAAGGATCGTGCAAAGTGATCCTATCGCGTAGTTCCGCCCGCTTTTCGACATAGCAACCTCCTTGCTGATCACTCTCTCCGCGGCTGGGCGTGGGGGTCATGGAGCGGGTCCCACCATATGGGCCGGTCAGCGGCCCGCTCCCGCTCCCAGAGCTTCAACTCCCTGGTCACGAGCAGGGGATGCTCGATCTCCTCCCCGGTCAACCCCTTTTCGAAGGTCCCCTTCACCTGCGCGGCAGCGGTGATCTCGCGGCCCGGCGTAAACACGATGGTATCCAGGGCGCGGGAATGGAGCAGCAGGAACCTGCCGCCGCTTTGGACCGTGCGCTTCGGTTTGCCCCAGAGATCAAGGGGCCTCTCGAGCACCTCGATCAGCGTTCCCTGCTTTGCGACCCGAATCGCGATGATCTCGCCGCCGAGAATAACGGTCGTGCCGGCCAGCCGCGCCGGATCGGCCTGGATCTGTTGAAGAGTGATTGACTTGTCGGATTGTGCGACGAGGTCGCGGGAGACGGCGTAGGAGCAGCCGTTGATGAGCAGCATGAAGCCCGCGAGGAAAAGAAACGTTTTCATGGCCGTCAGCTCCTGTCCGGATGCCCCCCCGAAGAGAACGGGCGCCCAACAGGACCTTCAGCGGCGCTCTGCTTCGTGGTGGATTTTTTTCAGGATCTTGTCAGAGACCTTGACGCCTTCCAGGTCAAAGGCGGAAAGCTCCCGCGCAAGAAGGTTCACTTTTTCGGCGGCCGGGAGGTGTTTGTTGATGATGATGCGGCGGGTCTCCTTGACCCGGCATGCCCCTCCGCGGGAGGTTTTCAGATCGTCGTAGGACACCCTGATGGCGAGAGCCTGCGCGACCTGTTCGAGATCATCGAGCGTCACTTTCATAATTCCTGCAAGACCGTCACTTATAAGTATAGCAGATGCCGGAGTGGAAGTTCCGGGAGCAGCGGGACGGTGCGCCGGGCCGGTCAGCCTGTGATCAGGCAGCCTCTTCCCGGTGGATCTCCATGAGGCTCAGCACGTTGATGCCGGCATCTTTCAATGCTTTCTGCACATCGGCCAGCTTCGCGTCAGTCACTTTCAGCACAAAGTTCGTTTTCGTTGCCATGGGGTCGCCTCCAACCGTATGATTTCCGGTCCGCATTTCCAGACCGGCGAACATTATCACAAAAAACCGCCTGCAAGTCAACCCAGAAAAGGACCATTATCGCGTTGGAGCACGGCCGCGGCCCCTACTCGAGCTTCTTGAACATATGCTTGCCGGCACCGCAGAGCGGGCATTTCCAATCCACAGGAATATCCTCGAAGGCGGTACCAGCCGGTATTTTGCCCTTCTTGTCTCCCTTGGCGGGATTGTAGATATACCCGCACGTGGACACCTGGCATTGCCACATCGCTTTTTCGTCGTCCGCCATGTATGAAGCCTCCTTCTGTCGTGGACCGAAGGGATGCCGGCCGGTTCGTTAAAAAATCACACTGAAAAGAGCATGGGCTGAAGGCTCTTTCTCTATGTATGAAGGCATGGTTTTATTTGAGAAAATCTGCGTTCAACGGCTTTTTTTGGATCACAGATTCCCCCGCAGCCGTTCTGCCTCCAGGATGCGCTTCACAGCCAGTTCAAGGGCTGCGCGGCGCAGGCGGCGTCCCGTACCTTCGCTGATCCTGCGCACATCCGCGTAGGCCGCGGTCATGATCTGGCGCAGCCGTTTCAGCACCTTGCTTTCTTCCCAGAGGTCGCCGCTCAGGTTCTGGCTCCACTCGAACCAGCTCACAACCACGCCGCCGGCGTTGGCCAGGATGTCGGGGATCACCAGCTTGCCGCGCTTGAAAAGGATATCATCAGCCGCCGGGGTCGTCGGCGCGTTTGCCAGCTCCAGGACGATGGACGCTTTCACGTCCGACGCGTTCTGCTCCGTGAGCTGGCTTGACAGGGCCGCCGGCGCCAGCACGTCACAGGGTATGGTCAGCAGCTCCGCGTTCGTGATGTTCTTCGCGCCGGGAAAGTCCATGATGCTGCCTGTCTGTTTTTTATGACTGCTCACTA